>Ga0129307_1000525_pt1 | contig 58143 bp, 44 predicted proteins | sample P1105metagenome_FD_94437 | JGI IMG/M metagenome (GOLD analysis project Ga0129307, IMG submission 94437) | Capybara group fecal microbial communities from Wisconsin, USA - P1105 metagenome | ecosystem: Host-associated > Mammals > Digestive system > Large intestine > Fecal | place: USA: Wisconsin... | reverse complement strand
GTCGAGTGGTGTAATGGCAGCACTGCAGATTTTGGTTCTGCCTGTCAAGGTTCGAATCCTTGCTCGACAACATTAGGAAAGAGTTGAAGGCCTGCTACGGAATGTAACAGGTTTTTTTATTGTTAAAGCAATGATAACGAAAGAACAAATCATCAGTTTGGCGGAAGAAGCCATGAAAGACACCGACCGTTACGTCGTCAACGTGACGATCAGCAAGAGCAACGTCATCGAGCTCTTCCTTGACGCTGACAGCTCTGTGACCATCGACGATTGTGTTGAGGTGAGCAACTACATCAACGAGAAACTCGACCGCGATGTTGAGGATTACGAACTCAACGTGTCGTCGGCAGGCATCGACGAGCCTCTTCTGAAGATGAGACAATATAAAAAATATATCGGCAAGGATTTGATTATCACCGATATAGAAGGCGTGAAAAAGATGTATAAACTGCTGTCGTTCAACGACGAGCAGCTTGAAGTCGAGGAAGCCGAAGCGAAGAAATACGGCAAGTTGACAAAAGTCATCTATCACAATGCTACAACATTGGAAATCAATAAATTAAAAGAAGTCAGACCATATATTAAATTTTAAAATGGACACACTTAACTTAATCGACACCTTCTCCGAATTTAAGGAGTTTAAGAACATCGACCGTGAAGCCATGATGCACATCCTCAGCGACGTGTTCAAGGCTATGCTTGCCAAGAAATACGGCAGCGACGAGTATTTCGACATCATCGTCAACATCGACAAGGGAGACCTTGAGATTTATCACAACCGCACTGTGGTTGAGGACGGCGCTGTCGAGGATGAGCTCGCAGAGATTGCATATTCCGACGCAATAAAAATCGAGCCGGACTTCGAAGTCGGTGACGATGTGGCGGAAGTAGTTGATATCCATAGCTTTGGCAGAAGAGAGATCTTGGCAATCCGCCAGAACCTCCAGACCAAAATCATGGAATACGAAAAGGAAAACATCTATCTGAAATACAAAGATAAAGTTGGTGAGATTGTGACTGCCGAGGTATCACAGGCATGGCGCAAGGAAATCATCGCTGTTGACGAAGACGGCATCGAGCTCGTTCTGCCAAAAATCGAGCAGATTCCTGCTGACGTTTATAAGAAAGGCGAGACAATCCGCGCTATCGTGAAGAGCGTTGAAAACAAGAACGGCACACCTGTCATCACCTTGTCAAGAACATCTGAGATTTTCCTGCAGCGCTTGTTCGAGCAGGAGGTTCCAGAGGTTTACGATGGCTTGATCACCATCAGAAAGATCGTGCGTGAGCCAGGTCAGAGAGCAAAGATCGCTGTCGAGTCATACGACGACAGAATCGACCCGGTCGGCGCATGCGTCGGTATGAAGGGCTCACGTATCCACGGCATCGTGAGAGAGCTTCGTAACGAGAACATCGACGTCATCAACTTCACAACAAAACCTGAGTTGTTCATCAGCAGAGCTTTGAGCCCGGCTAAGATCACTTCAATCAACATCAACGAGGCCAAGAAACTCGCTGAAGTTTATATGGAGAACGACCAGGTGAGCCTCGCCATCGGTAAGGGCGGCTACAACATCAAACTCGCCGGCAAGCTCACAGGCTATGACATCGACGTTTACAGAAATTCAGATGAAGTCGACATGGAAGACGACGTCGATTTGAAGGAATTCAACGATGAAATCGAAGACTGGATCATCGATTCACTCAGAAGAATGGGCTGCGACACAGCTAAGAACGTCCTCGCATACACTCCAGAAGAAGTGGCATCACGCGCTGACCTCGAGATCGAGACAGTGAATGAGGTATTCAAGATTTTGCAGGCCGAGTTCGCTGAGTAGAGTTTACTGTTTACAGTTTTAAAGTTTTATAAAGATTAGAGAAAAATTTAACAAAATTAGAAATTTTTATGTCCGAAGAAGTTAAAAACATCAGATTATCAAAGGCTGCGAGGGAGTTTAACGTAGGCACCTCGACAATTGTGGAATTTCTTGCCAAGAAAGGCATGAGCATCGACCCATCGCCAAACACCAAGCTCACAGAGGAGCAGTATGCACTCGTCGTGAAGGAATATCAGGGCGAAAAAGAAGTGAAGAAAAACGCCGATCAGCTCGGAAACATCGCTTTCAAAGGTAAAACCATCACCGTTGAATCGACAGAGAAGCCGAAAGTCGTTGAAGAAGAAGAGGAGATCGTCTCCATCAAATCGAATATCCTTGTCAATGATAAGAAGGATAAAGAGGATAAGGAGGAGAAGGAGAAGAAGGAGAAGAAGGAGATAAAGGAGAAGAAAGAAGAGAAGGTCGAGGTTAAAAAAGAAGAGAAACAGGAAGAAAAAGTTGAGGCTATTAAGTTGAATGTCGTTGGCAAGATTGATTTGGACGGCGGCAAGAAGGCCAAGGAACAGAAGGGTGACGGACAGCCCGGGAACACTGGCAAGAAAGAGGAAAAGCCACAGCCTAAGCCGGCTCAGCCTGCAAAACCTGTTGAGGCGCCAAAACCGGCTCAACCAAAGCCGCAACCTAAGCCTGTTCAGCCACAGCCACAGAAACCGGCAGAGCCAGAGCAACAGCCTGCCAAACCAGAGCTAAGTGCTGAAGACAACTTCATCCCTACCAAATTCACGAAATTGGAAGGTCCAAGAATTGTCGATAAGATCGAGCTTCCTGTGGAGCATAAAGGCAAAGGCAAACCTGTAGCGACATCTGGTGAAGACAAGAAGGACAAGAAGAAAAAACGTAAACGTATAGGCAACTCACCTGTCAACCCTAACGAGGTGGCGGGCGCTGACAAGCCAAAAGATAAAGGCGGAAAGCCACAACAAGGTGGCAAGCAGCAAGGTCAAGGTGGAAAACCTGGCAAAGACGAGAAACGCTCGAAAGACCGCTTCAAGAAGGGCAAACAGCCTATCTTTGAAGAGAAGCCTGAGCTTTCGGATGAAGAAATCCAGAAACAGATCAAGGAGACACTCGCAAGACTGTCGCCACTTGGAAAGTCGAAGACTTCAAAGCACCGTCGCGAGAAACGTCACAACATCCAGAACGAGCTTGAGGAGGAAAGAATGCACGAAATGGAGGAACAGAAAATCCTCAAGGTCACGGAGTTCGTCACCGCCAACGAGTTGGCAACATTGATGAACATCCCTGTGACCAAGGTCATCGCCACCTGCATGAGCCTGGGCATGTTCGTATCCATCAACCAGCGTCTGGACGCTGAGATTCTGCAAGTCGTGGCAGAGGAGTTCGGCTTCAAAGTCGAGTTCCAGAGCATGGACGTGCAGGAAGCCATCGCAGAAGCCGACGAGCCTGACAATCCGGAAGACCTCGTCCCAAGAGCTCCTGTCGTCACCGTCATGGGTCACGTCGACCACGGTAAGACCAAGTTGTTGGACTTCATCAGAAGCACCAACGTGGTGGCTGGCGAGGCCGGCGGTATCACACAGCATATCGGTGCTTACGAGGTGAAGACCAGCACTGGCAAGAAGATCACCTTCTTGGATACTCCAGGTCACGAGGCGTTTACAGCTATGCGTGCCCGTGGTGCCAAGATTACCGACGTCGCCATCATCGTCATCGCTGCTGATGACAACGTGATGCCGCAGACCGTCGAGGCTATCAACCACGCACACGCCGCCAACGTGCCTATCGTATTCGCTATCAATAAGATCGATAAGCCAACGGCTGACCCACAGAAGATCTACCGTCAGCTTGCCGACATGAACATCCTCGTTGAGGAATGGGGCGGCAAGGTGCAGTCACAGGAGATATCAGCAAAACAAGGTATCGGCGTCGACGAGTTGCTCGAGAAGGTGCTTCTCGAAGCTGAGATGCTCGACCTCAAAGGTAATCCAAACAAATTAGCCAAAGGTGCTGTCATCGAATCGGCACTCGACAAGGGACGTGGCTACGTGGCAAAACTTTTGGTGCAGGAAGGAACATTACACGTCGGCGACATGGTTCTCGCAGGCACAACATACGGCAAAGTGAAGGCTATGTTCAACGAGCGCAACCAGCCGTTGAAAGAAGCTGGTCCTTCTACCCCACTCTTGTTACTCGGTTTGAATGGCGCTCCTCAGGCAGGTGATAACTTCAACGTTATGAACGACGAGCGTGAGGTTAAGACTATCGCCAACCGTCGTCAGCAGCTGCAGCGTGAGATGGGTATCAGAACCCAGAAACACATCACCTTGGATGAAATCGGACGTCGTATCGCCATCGGCGACTTCAAAGAGCTCAACATCATCGTCAAAGCTGACGTGGACGGCTCTGTGGAGGCATTGTCCGACTCATTGCTGAAACTTTCAACAGAAGAGGTACAGGTCAACATCATCCACAAGTCAGTGGGTGCTATCAGCGAGGCCGATATCATGCTGGCATCAGCATCCAACGCCGTCATCGTAGGCTTCAACGTGCGTCCGACGATGCAGGCCAGAAAGATTGCCGAGAAAGAGCAGATCGATATCCGTCTGTACTCAATCATCTACACTGCTATCGAGGAAATCAAGTCAGCTATCGAAGGTATGTTGGCTCCTGAGATTCAAGAGGTCGTCACCTGCAACATCGAGATCCGTGAGGTGTTCCACATCAGCAAGGTTGGAAATATCGCAGGATGTATGGTGCTCGACGGCAAAGTCAACCGTCAGACGAAGATTCGTCTCATCCGCGACGGCATCGTGGTTCACACCGGCACACTCGGCTCACTGAAACGTTTCAAAGACGACGTGAAGGAGGTCTCCGCAGGCTTCGAATGCGGTTTGAACATCGAGAACTTCAACGACATCAAGGTTGGAGATATTATTGAAGGTTATACGGAGAAAGAAGTAAGCCGTAAGCTTTAGTTTACCGTTTACTGTTTACCGTTTAAATGATAGTAGAGACGCCATTGTATGACGTCTCTACCTTTTTTTTATTAAAATCTTTTATCATTTTTCTTTAATCTTTTATCAATTTTTTATATTTTTGCAATTCGATAATCATTTAATCTATGAAAAAACTTTTATTCACCTTATTTATATTGTTTGCAGCGAGAATTGCGTTTGCTGACAGCATCCTTATTGAGGGATTTGAATATGGCAACCACGACGGCCAAGTGCCTGTGGGATGGACATGTGAAAACAACTCATGGCTCGCGGGATACCTTGACAAAGACCATAATCGCACACCACATACCGGCAACTGGTACGCGTATACCAACAGCGCCGAATCGTGGATGTTCATGCCTATGTTTATGAGCCAGGAACTGAAATACAGATTCACACTCTGGGCAATATCCGACGGCGGATATCATATGGAAATATGGGCAGGCAACGAAGCTAACCCCAGCGCTATGACACAGCTTCTGCTCGATGAGACCGTCAGCGGCGACACCTACGAGAAGTTCTCGGCTTACATCGAAGAAATGCTAGCTGATTATGAATATTTCGGCATACATGCGGTGCAGTCATACTGCGGCGACTGCATACTAACCCTCGACGACATCAGGGTCGATATGGTCGGAAAATACGAGGTGGCCGTTGAGCCGTTTAGCTTTTACACCACTGCAGAACCCGGCTCTCAAGTCGAATTCAACTGCACATTCCTCAATTTGGGTTATGAACCTGCCAATGTCATAATAACGCCACACACTATTTATTTCTCTGACTTGCACATGTATATTGACGGGACAGAGCACACCCAATTCCATGCTGAACCTAACGAAACCGTTGATTTCACAGGCATTGCCACGTTGTCACCAGACATTGAGACCGGGACGATGGCATATCTCGACATTTTCTTTGCTCTTGACTGCGACTGCGCCACAGCAATGTTCACACTATGGGCAACAGCCGGATATGAGTCTGTTGACGAACACAACATCTCGACGATGAGCATCTACCCTAACCCGTCAAACGGAGACATCACAATAGAAGGCACCGGAACACTGACAATCACCAATACCCTCGGACAAAAAGTCTTAGAGAGAAAAATCATTGAAAAAGAAACCATTACGCTTGAAAAAGGGATTTATTTTGTAAAGATAGGCGATGGTTTATCCAAAAAAATAATAGTTAAATAATATTGAATCTAACCTTTAAAACTATAACTATGAAAAGACTTTTATTGTTGATAATCGCCGTAGTCGTCGGCACATGTGCAGCCAACGCGCAGATAGGCGGTTTACTAGAAAAAGCTGCGAAAAAAGCGCAAAAGAAGACTGAAGACAAGATCATTGAGAAGACATCTGAAAAAGCAGCCGACAAGGTGTCAAGTGCCATTGCCGACCAGATTCCCGACGTGGAAGCAGAAGAACCGACAGCCATGGAGGAAAGCGACGAACCCCTCACCTATGAAGGCATCATGCGTCAGCTTAAGCCGATTCCATCAGTGCAGCAGATGGTCAGCTATAAGAAAGCCGAGCTTGGCGGACAGGGCTTAAAGATGATGTCAAGCGAAGTCATGAAGTTTCAGATGAAGGTGTTAGACCTCACAGGCAAGGTGTTCCAAATACCTCTACAGTATGCCGATTCAGCCCAGATTATGGATGCCGCATACAAGAACGCAGAGCTATATACTGGTCTCACCAAAGAAGAAATCGACATGCTCGCCACCATGAGCGAGGAGGAACAGGAGGCATATCTGGAGAAACATTATAAGGAAGGCCAGGCAGAAGCCGCGATGTTGGCACAAGCCATGGAAGCCAGCGAATATCTTGAGCCACTGCAGCCTACCATCGACAGATGGACAGCCATTGGCGACAAAGCCGATAATGTTTATCAGGAAGCAGACAAGCAATGTGCTGAGATTTACAAGAAATATGCAGCAAAACTTGACACTGAGGACGAAGATGCACGCAACAAGGTCCTGCTGAAATATTATGAAGAGGTAGCACCGATAATCCGCGATGCAGTGGAAAGAGCCAGCGAGATCCGTTTCAACGAACAACTCCCTATAGCTTTGGAGATTGAAGAAGAGATGGTGAAAATCCGCGCCGAGCACCAGGATGCAATATCTGTACTGCTCAACTACCCACAGCTCACCGCATCAACATACTTTGCAGAATCTCTGAAAATCATGGAGATTCCGGAATATCCTGAAGAATAACGCTCTCCGTCATTTCGACTGGAGCGAAGCGAAATGGAGAAATCCTTGTTTAACGGACTTATTCAATTGTTTACGGAACAAAAGGATTTATTCACCAAGGTGAATGCTTTCGCAAGCTCAGGTCTCGACAAGCTCGAAATGACAACAAATTATGAAGAAACTATTTGTTATATTATTATTTTGGATTCCAATCCTGTCGGTGGCGCAAAATTTCACCGACAGCAACCTTCCTATTGTGGTTATCGAAACCGACGGCCACGTCAACATCCCCGACGAGCCTAAGGTGTTAGGAACAATGAAGATAATATGGCATCAGGACGGGTCAAGAAATTACCTTTCGGACATTAACAGCCCTGAGTTTTTGAATTATGACGGCCGCATCGGCATCGAAATACGTGGAAGTTCGTCGCAGATGCTATCTAAAAAGCCTTACGGCTTTGAAACACTGATGGATGATGATGTTACGAATAACAATATCAGTCTGTTAGGCATGCCAAAAGAGAACGATTGGATTCTCAACTCCTTGGCTTTCGACCAGACAGGAATGCGTGATGTGTTGTCGTACGAACTTTTCGAACAACTTGGGCAATATGCTTCCAGACGCGTTTATTGCGAGGTTATCATCAACGACGATTACAAGGGACTTTATGTCTTCATGGAGAAGATCAAGGCTGACGACAACCGTGTAAACATTGATAAAGACGGCGGACATATCGTCCAAACAGACAGGTCGAATGGCGATTATTATGAATGGGAAATGGAAAGCAACAACGGTAACTGGTGGCCTCAACCTGCAGTTTTTATTCATGAATATCCCAAACCTGGAAATATAACGGCAGCACAACACAATTATATAAAAAATGTGTTCTTCGACCTTGCAGATAAAGCGGAAAGTCACAATGTTTCAATAGATAACGGTATCCCAAGCATCATTGATGTATCCACTTTTGTGGATTTCATGATTATGGCAGAATTCTCATCAAATGTCGATGTGTATCAGTTGAGTACGTTTTTCCATAAGGACAACAGAGGCAAGTTGCGTGCCGGTCCTATCTGGGACTATAACCTCGCGTATGGTCACGATGAGTTTTGGGATCGAAGTCGATACGACGTGTGGCAGTTCGACAATCACGACAATACCGGTCCTAAATTCTGGATTAACTTGTTCAACACCGATGAATTCAGATGCTACCTGGCTAAACGTTGGTTTGAGGTAACTTCAGATGGCAATGTATTGGATTACAACAGGTTATGCGACCGAATGTACGAGATTGACTCCTGGATTGCAGAAGCTGTAGTTCGTGACAACCAGAGATGGCATCAGATGAATTCTCATGCGTCAGAATTACAGTCGATGAAGACATGGATTCAACAGAGAATCAATTGGTTAAACCAGAATATCGGTTCGTATGACAACTGTGATGATCTCTATTTGCCACCTTTGGTAATCTCCAGAATTCATTATCATCCGGCCGATGTCGACACTATCAACGGCAACCAACTTGAGTTCATTCAGATTAACAACAACGGCGACGACGATGTCGACCTTACCGGAATATATCTTCGCGAGTTAGGCATTACATACCAGTTTCCTAACGGCTCACAACTCGCAGCCCGCGACTCTTTAGTATTGTGTTCTGACTCCTTGACATATATTCAATACTATAATAATATTCCTTTCGGAGAATATCAGAGAAAGCTTTCCAACAAATCCGAAAAAATCGTCATTGCAGACGCTTGGGGCAACGTCATCGATGAGGTGCATTACGCTGACTCAGAGCCGTGGCCTACTGAGCCCGACGGCGACGGTCCATTTTTGCAACTTATTGATTTAGATTTAGATAACTCATTACCAGAAAATTGGACATATCGCAATTGCTTTGATGCCGTTGATGAGATTTCTGAAAACAACGCTATGATTTACCCTAATCCGAGCAATGGGATTTTGAATATTTCATTAAATAAAGAGCTCTGCCGTTGTCAATTATACGACATACAAGGTAATATATTGATTGATAATGTTTTATCAGATAATTTCTCGTCAATCGACATCAATAATCTGATTTCAGGAATATACATTTTAAAATTACAATTCTCAGATAATTTATTCCAATACTATAAAGTTATCAAAAACTAATACTTTTCCCGAACAAAACCTTCTCAAAGGTTGCGTATTTTTATTTTTATATATTTTAAAAATCAATTGATTTTTTCCTTATTTTTGCAATTTTGAAGATTATTGCAATTACGAGTTTTTTATGATAACTTTAAAGGATAAAATAACTCTCAACGAAGTAGAAAAAGTCCTGTATTCGGGCGAAAACATTGAGGTTTCCGGCGATTGGCTGGCACGTGTCGAAGCTTGCTACCATTTCTTGGAGAAATTTGCAGCGGAGAAGGTGATTTACGGCATCAATACAGGCTTCGGTCCTATGGCACAGTGGCGTGTCGACGACCGTTATCTCAATGATTTACAATACAATATCATCCGTAGTCACGCCACCGGTGCTGGTGAGCCTCTTGACGACGTTTATGTAAAGTCAGCGATGATTGCTCGTCTGGGCACCGTCCTGCAATGCCGTTCCGGCGTCCATGTCGACGTCGCCAACCTGTTGATTTCGTTCATCAACGAGGGCATCTACCCTTTCATCCCGATGCACGGCAGCGTGGGTGCGAGCGGCGACTTGGTGCAGCTGGCACATATCGCACTCTGTCTCATCGGCGAGGGCGAGGTGCATTACAAAGGCGTATGGCGTAAATCAGCTGATGTGATGAAACAACTCGGCCTCACACCGCTGAAGATGCACATCCGCGAAGGCTTGAGCATCACCAACGGCACTTCGGTGATGACCGGCATCAGCGTGGTGAATCAGCTGCACGCTGAGAACCTCCTCGACTGGGCTACACTCGCAGCCGTCTGGATGAATGAGATTGCCGCTTCGTTTGACGATTACATGTCGGAAGGCGAGAACAGCTGCCGTCGTCATGAGGGACAGCAGGTGATGGCACGCAGGATGCGCAAACTCTCAGAAGGCTCGCAGTGCCTGAAGAAACGCGCACATGAGCTGTACGACTACGGTCATAAAGACGTGAAGGTGTTTGAACATAAAGTACAGGCTTATTACTCGCTCCGCTGCACGCCACAGATCCTTGGTCCTATCTACGACACCTTGCTGAATGCACGCAATATCATCGAAGACGAACTTAATTCGGCATGCGACAACCCTATCGTCGACCCGGATACACAATACGTTTATCATGGCGGAAACTTCCACGGCGACTATATCTCGCTTGAGGAAGACAAAGTCAAGATCGCGCTCGTGCGCCTCTGCATGACGGCAGAACGACAACTCAACTACCTGTTCCACGACCGCATCAACGGTATCTTGCCGCCGTTCCTCAACCTCGGAACGCTTGGCTTGAACTACGGAATGCAGGCCTGCCAGTTCACTGCCACTTCGACAACCGCTGAGTGCCAGACACTCGCGATGCCGAACTACGTGCACAGCATCCCGAACAACAACGACAACCAAGACATCGTGAGCATGGGCACCAACACTGCTTTGATCTGCAAGCAGGTGGTCGAGAACTGCTTCCAGGTGATGGCGATACAGTACATCGCGTTGGCACAGGCGACAGACTGCCTGAAGATCGCAGACAAGCTCTCCCCTGCCTCACGTAAGGTTTACGATAAGATCCGCGAGATGGTGCCGCTCTTCATCGAGGACACGCCGTTCTACAAAGAGATCGCAAACGTTGAAAACTATTTGAAAACAAACAAATTGAATCTGAAATAATGAAATACGCTCTCATCACCGGTGCCTCGCGCGGCTTGGGCAAGGCGGTAGCCTTGCGGCTCGCCAAAGACGGCTTTGCGGTGATTATCAATTATCAGTCGAACAAAGAGGCTGCGGAAGACACCCTCAGACAGGTGCAGGAACTCGGCGGCTTTGGCGAGCTCATGCCTTTCGACGTGTCGGATCCTAAAGCCATTGAAACGGCTCTCGAGGCATGGCAAGCCGCGCATCCGGATGATTATATCTCCGTCTTGGTCAACAACGCCGGAATCCGTAAAGACAACCTCATGATTTTCATGCAGGATGAGGAATGGAACAAAGTCCTCGACACCACCCTGAACGGATTCTTCTACATAACCCGACGTCTGTTGAAGGACATGATGATGCACCGCAACGGCCGCGTCATCAATATGGCGTCATTGTCAGGAATCAAAGGTCTTCCGGGACAGGCCAACTACTCGGCAGCGAAGGCAGCGCTCATCGGAGCGACAAAAGCATTGGCACAGGAAGTGGCGGCACGCAAAGTCACCGTCAACGCCATCGCTCCTGGTTTCATCGCAACAGATATGACCAAGGAACTCAACGAAGACGAGCTGAAGAAGCTCATCCCTATGGGACGTTTCGGAAAACCTGAAGAAGTGGCGAGTCTGGTGTCGTTCTTAGCTTCCGACGAGGCAGCGTATATCACAGGTCAGGCAATCTCCATCAACGGAGGATTGTACACTTAATTCATTAAGAATAAATTAGTTATGGCAAGAAGAGTAGTCATCACCGGCATGGGAATTTGGTCATGTCTGGGAAAAAATAAGGAAGAAGTCAGCATGTCGTTGCGCGAGGGCAAGTCGGGCATCGGCGTCGACCCGCAACGTATAGAATACGGCTATCGCTCACCTCTCACAGGCATCGTGGAGAAACCACAGCTGAAAGGCAAGCTCGACCGCAAGCTCCGTATGTACCTCGCCGAGGAAGGCGAATATGCTTATATGGCAACATTGGAGGCTTTCGAACAGGCAAAAATCACCGAAGAATACCTTTTGAACAATGAAATCGGTGTGCTTTTCGGCAACGACTCATCGGCAAAAGCCGTCATCGAGTCGCATGAGATCGCATTGGAGAAGAAAGACACCACTTTGATTGGCTCGTCAGCGATTTTCCAGTCGATGAACTCCACCGTGACGATGAACCTCTCGACAATCTTCCACCTCAAAGGCATCAACATGACCATCAGCGCTGCCTGTGCAAGTGGCTCACACTCAATAGGTTTAGGCACCTTGTTAATCAAAAACGGCTTACAGGACATGGTGCTTTGCGGCGGTGCTCAGGAGACCAACTACCTCTCGATGGGCAGCTTTGACGGCATCAGCGCGTTCTCCACGAGAGTCGATGAGCCTCAGAAGGCCTCTCGTCCATTCGACAAAGACCGTGACGGTCTCGTGCCAAGCGGCGGTGCAGCGGCATTGGTGCTTGAAGACTACGACCACGCAGTGGCTCGCGGAGCTACAATCCTTGCCGAGGTATGCGGCTACGGATTCTCATCAAACGGTGAGAGCCACATCTCACAACCCAGCGAAGACGGCTGTTTCCGCGCCATGACACGCGCCATGAAAGAAGCAGGCGTCGAGGCAAAAGACATCGACTACGTCAATGCTCACGCCACCTCGACACCACAAGGCGACATGTTTGAGGCGATGGCATTGAAACGACTCTTCGGAGCCACCCAAACCCCGATATCATCAACAAAATCGATGACAGGACACGAGTGCTGGATGGCCGGCGCAAGTGAAATCGTCTACTCCATCCTCATGATGAAAGGCAAATTCATAGCCCCAAACATCAACTTTGAGAATCCTGACGAATATTCGGAAGGTTTGAATATCATCAACAAGACAACAGACAAAGAATTAGAGACTATCCTTTCCAACTCATTCGGTTTTGGTGGAACGAATAGCGCATTGATAATCAAGAAAATACATTAAAAATGAAATTATTTCCAGGCCTTGAGAAGGCTTATACGAAAGAGCATAAACGCGCTGGTGAAGCCCAGGAAATGGCGTATTTCATCGCCTTCGGACCTATAATATTTCAGGTTGGAAGACTGATGATAAAATTCGGCATCCTCGACATGCTCCGCGACAGCGAAAATGGCATGACAATGGCTGAGATAGCAGCAAAGACTGGTCTTTCCGACTACGCAGTGAAAGTCTTGATGGAAGGCTCACTTTGCATCGGTTTAGTGATTTTGGACAAAGACACCGACCGTTTCACCATGTCGAAGACCGGTTTCTTCCTCCTCACCGACCCTGCCATCCGCGTGAACATCGACTTCAACCACGACGTCAACTACGAGGGCTGGTTTAAGCTTGAAGATGCTCTGAAAGAAGGAAAACCCGCAGGTTTGGAGCATTTCGGCGACTGGCCGACAATTTATGAAGGCTTGTCACAGCTGCCTGAACAAGTGCAGAAGAGCTGGTTCGGATTCGACCATTTTTACTCGGACCACTCGTTCGACCAAGCTTTGCAGATTGTGTTCAGCAATAAGCCGAAGACCTTGCTCGATGTGGGCGGAAACACAGGCCGTTGGGCTCTTCGCTGCGTCGATTTCGACGATAATGTCAACGTCACCATCATGGATTTGCCGCAACAGCTCGAGATGATGAAGAATTTCACCAAAGACAAGAAAGGCTTCGAACGCATCGACGGCTACGGAATCAACCTGTTGGACAAAGCTCAGCAGTTCCCTACAAACAAACATTACGACATCATCTGGATGAGCCAGTTCCTCGACTGCTTTGGCGAAGACGAGATTCTTAGCATCGTTTCAAGAGCAGCTAAAATCATGGACAAAGACAGCCGTCTGTGCATCATGGAGACATTCTGGAACCGCCAGAACTACCCTGCCGCTGCCTTCGCATTGACAATGACATCGTTGTATTTCACAGCTTTAGCAAATGGAAACAGCAAGATGTACCATTCAGATGACATGGAACGACTGGTGAAGAAAGCCGGTTTGGAAGTCGAGACGATACACGACGGTTTGGGACACGGACACAGCATTATGGTATGCAGGAGAGTTAAGAGTTAAGAGTTAAGAGTTAAAAGTTAAGAGTTGAAAGTTAAAAGTTTAAAATTATATGAATAGGGAAGAAATTGAAGCAAAGGTCAAAGAGTTCATGATTGAAGATCTTGAACTTGACGAGGAAAAAATCAAGCCGGAGGCACGTCTGAAGGAAGACATCGGCATCGACAGCCTCGATTTCGTTGACATCGTGGTCATCGTCGAGCGTAAATTCGGTTTCAAGATCAAGACCGAAGAGATGGCTAACGTCAAGACATTCAAGGATTTCTGCGACTATATTGAGAGGAAGACGGCCTAAGTGATGGCTAACGCTCTGCAACATAACGAATGGTCGGGCAAGACTGACGGACAGCCTTGGATGCAGCGTTCGCTCATCGTCATGTTCCGTGTGCTGCCATTGTGGCTGCCCTACGGCGTAATGGCTCTGGTGGTGCCTTTCTACATGATTTTAAATAGGAAAGGCTACAAGTCGATGTATCAGTTTTTCAGAAAACGCCTCGGCTACGGTCCTTGGAAGTCGTTCTGGAAGGTCTACGCCAACCATTTCCGTTTCGGTCAAGTCATTTTGGACCGTTTCTGTGTGTATGCAGGCAAAAAATATCGCTTCATCACTGAGGGTCAGGAACTTATGGATGAATTAGAGACACATCCTGAGGGTTTTGTCAACTTGAGCAGTCACGTTGGAAACTATGAGATCGCAGGTTATTCTTTAAAACCTAAGTCAAAGAGATTCAACGCCTTAGTGTATGCCGGCGAGACTGCCACAGTGATGGAAAACCGTCAAAGGATGCTTTCGCAAAACAACATGAGCATGATCCCGGTGAAAGAAGACATGTCGCATTTGTTCACGTTGAATACCGCAATCGACAACGGTGAGATTGTAAGCATGCCCGCCGACCGAATCTATGGCTCGCAAAAAGCTGCGGAATGCATGTTTTTCGGTGAAAAAGCACGATTCCCATTGGGAGCGTTCGCCTTGGCAGCACAAAAAAACGTTGCCATGTTGGCAGTCTTCGTAATGAAGGAGAGTTATAAGACATATCATGCCTATGTCCGTGTAATTCAATGCGATAGAGATGCTAAGATACGTGAGCAGATGGGGCAGCTGGCACAAAATTTCGCCACAAATCTCGAGGAAATCGTGAAGAGCTACCCGACACAATGGTTCAACTATTTTGATTTTTGGAAACAATGAGAAAAATCGAGGATATAACGCTAAACGAGCTACTGCCGCAGAGACCGCCTTTCGTGATGATCGACAGGCTGGTGTCGTGCGATGAGGTGTTCGCCGTGACCGAACTTCTGGTCAGGGAAGACAACTTATTCGTTGAAGATGAACGGCTTACATCATCAGGATTGGTTGAAAACATCGCCCAGTCATGCGCGGCAAGAATAGGTTATATCAATTTGAACAAAGGCGGAACGGTAAAAATCGGCGTCATCGGGGCAATCAGCAACCTCAACATCACGAGGACACCGAAAGTGGGCGAAAAATTAGTGACAACAATAGAATTGATTAGCGAAGTCATGCAGATGACACTGGTTGAGGCAGTGGTGAGAATCGGCGACGAAGAGATAGTCCGCGCCAGCATGAAGATAGCGTTAACAGACAAAGAATCAAAAGATTAGCAATGATAGTTTGTGTTGCACATAACATCATCTCGCCATTAGGCAGCACTTCTGCGGAAAATTACGCCGCAGTGAAAGCAGGCATGTCGGCACTAAAAAAATACGACGGACTATGGGGCCTGCCAGAACCTTTCATGGCATCATTGCTAGACAGAAATAAGTTCACAAACGAAGAATACACCCTCGACGAGCAAGTCGTAATTACCTCAATATCAAAGGCTTTAGAGCAAACAAATATTGATGTGACATCGTCAAAGGTGCTTTTCATCATTTCTACAACGAAAGGCAATGTGTTCTTGCTCGACAAGCGTGAGACCGGCTTCCCTCAAGAACGTGTGAGACTCGGAATGATGGCGCGTCAAGTTACAAAGCATTTTGGAAACCCCAACGAGCCTATCGTTGTTTCAAACGCTTGTATTTCAGGTGTTTGCGCACAGATTGAGGCAATGAGATATTTGGAAGGCGGCGAGTATGACTACGTCATCGTTTGCGGAGTAGACGTGCAGTCGGCATTCATAGTGTCTGGTTTTCAATCGTTTAAGGCATTGTCGCCTGACGAATGCAAGCCTTTCGATGCCAACAGACAAGGTCTGAATTTAGGCGACGCCGCTGCGACGATTATTTATACCAAGAAAGATAAAGTCAATGATAATGAATGGGTTGCATGTAGTGGCGCGATAAGAAACGATGCCAACCACATTTCCGGACCGTCGCGAACGGGTGAAGGCAGCTTCAGGGCTTTGAGAATCGCCTTAGGCGACCTTGAGCCGGAAAAAATCGCGTTCATCAACGCACATGGAACGGCGACATTATACAACGACGAGATGGAATCGATAGCCATCGAAAGAGCAGGATTGGCTGGCGTTCCCGTGAATTCATTGAAAGGATATTACGGTCACACCATGGGCGCTGCAGGCGTGCTTGAGACTATCATCTCGATGCAGGCTGTCTATGACCACAATATATTGGGAACAAGAGGGTTTGAGACCTTAGGCGTGACTCATCAAATTGATGTCTCAAATCAAAACAGAGCAACCGAAAAACGCGCTTTCATCAAGCTTTTGTCGGGATTTGGAGGCTGCAACGCGGCATTGCTCATGGCGAAAGGAGGTCTGCAATGATTAAGCATCAGGTTTACATATCGCCAAACGAGGTTAAAGTCGACGGTAAAGCATTGGCACACAACGAGAAAGGCTCGGCATTGCTTACTGAGCTTTATCGCAATAATATAGGAGATTATCCGAAGTTTTTCAAAATGGACACCTTGAGCAAATTAGGATTCATAGCTTCGGAACTCCTTTTAAATATTGAGGGTAACAGAAGTTTCGAGCCACGTGAGGACCGCGCTGTCATTCTGTTCAACAGAAACGCGTCTCTGCAAGCCGACACACATTATCAGTCGACGATTCAAGACCCGGAACACTTCTTCCCCAGCCCGGCAGCGTTTGTCTACACCCTGCCAAACATCGTGACTGGCGAAATCGCCATACGCAACAAGTATTTCGGCGAGACATCGTTCATCGTGATTGACGATTACGATGAGCAGATTATCATGAAAAACCTCGATATCGCATTCCAAGACCCAGTGACTACGAGCATCATCGGCGGCTGGGTTGACTGCAGCGACGAGGAACATTTTGAAGCACGGATTTTTTTAATGGAAAAATAGTTAAATTTTAAATAAAAGTTATGGACGAATTAATTTACACTCTGAAACAGCAGATTATTGAGGCTTTGAACCTCGAAGACATGAAACCTGAAGACATCGACGAGAACGCATCATTGTTTGGCGAAGGCCTTGGCCTCGACAGCATTGACGCTCTTGAACTTATCGTGATGATGGAGAAAAATTACGGTATCAAGTTGCAGGATCCGGCGAAGGGCAAAGAAATCTTCAAGTCGGTGGCTGTGATGGCTGACTTTATTGCAAAAAACAGAACAAAATAAATGACGAATCCCATTCTGATAACGGGTTGCGGCGTCGTTTCGGCGATTGGAAACAACAAGGCGGAGACTTTGGATGCCTTGCTGAACAACCGCAGTGGCGTGGGACCGCTTGTCCACCTCAAGACGGAGCACAAGGAGTTTCCTGTCGGCGAGGTCAAGATGAGCGATGACGAGATGCGTAAACGACTGAATATCAGCGACAACAACATCACAACCCGCACCGCTTTGATGGGAATGATAGCCCTCGACGAGGCTCTGAAAGAGGCTAAGATCACCCCGGAGATGATACCGAACATCGGTTTTATCTCGGGCACGACCGTCGGCGGCATGGACATGAGCGAGCAGTATTACCTTGACTACGTCAACAACGAGAACCATAAGGAATACATCGCAGTTCACGACTGCGGCAGCTGCTCCGAGATGACCGCCGAGCACTTCGGCAAGTTCGCGTTCATCACCACGTTATCGACAGCATGCTCATCGGCAGCAAACGCTATCATATTGGGTGCCAACATGATACGTTGCGGCGAGGCAGATATCGTTGTCGTGGGCGGCAGCGAATGCATCACCAAGTTCCACCTCAATGGCTTCAACTCGTTGATGATCTTAGACACTCAGTGGTGCCGTCCGTTTGACGCCACCAGAGCTGGCTTGAACCTCGGTGAAGGCGCAGCATATCTCGTCTTAGAGACTGAAGAGAGTGCGAAAAGACGTGGCGTGAAGGCACAAGCGATACTCTCAGGCTACGGCAACGCATGCGACGCCTTCCATCAGACGGCATCGTCACCAGATGGCGAAGGAGCCTTCAGAGCGATGAAAGAAGCTTTGGAACTCGCTGACATTCAACCAGATAAGATTGACTATATCAACGCACACGGCACCGGAACGCCAAACAACGACGCGAGCGAGAGTACTGCAGTGAAACGACTTTTCGGTGAAAACGTGCCTCCGATGTCGTCGACGAAACAGTTCACGGGACACACAACAAGCGCATCCGGCTCGATTGAGGCTGTGTTCTGTATTTTGGCGTTACAAAACGGATTTGTGCCAGTCAACTTAAACTGGTCACAGCCAATGGAAGACGGCATTGTACCTGTGCATCAATCAGTTAAGAAAGAGCTGAAGCATGTCTTGTGCAACGCTTTCGGCTTCGGCGGCAACGACTCATCATTGTTAATCTCAAAACCTGAGCTATGATGAAGAAAGATATATACGTGTTATCGGCGAAACAGATCTCGATGCAACAGCCGTTGTGCGAGGACTGGATGACTCAACCTGTTGAGTATCAGACACCTTTCAATCGTTCCATCGATCCGAGTTTTAAGGATTATATCTCCCCTATCGAAGCTCGAAGAATGGGTAAGATTTTGAAACGCGCGATTGCCACTTCAAAAGAAGCTATCAAAGCGTCAGGATTGGACAGCGTTGACGCCATCATCACCGGAACAGGCTACGGTTGCATTGAAAACACTGAGTTTTTCTTGGATGCTCTTTCAAAAGACGGCGAGCAGATGCTCAGTCCGACATATTTCATGCAGTCGACGCACAACACGATTAGCTCTTTGGTCGCGATTCAAACAAAGAATCACGGTTATAATGTGACCTACGCACACAAAGGCATATCGTTCGACAGTGCCTTGCAGGACGCGGTTTTGCAGATGCGACTTGGCAAGATAAACTCCGCTTTGATTGGCGGTCACGACGAACTCACCGAGACGTTTTATCGCATCTTGAAAAAGGGCGGCATGATGGGTCAGGATGACGAGATGTGCGGAGAAGCCGCCGTTTCAGTGGTTTTGGGCACAAATAACGATGATTATCTCTGTAAGTTGGTTAATTTCAAGATGTTACACAAACCGACTTTGGAGAAATTGAAAGCTGTCGCAAAAGATTTCCAAGCAGATTATATTCTAACAGGAATAAGCGGAAACCATAAAAGTGATAAGGCTTATTTTGCAGAGACAAAAGAGTTGTTTGGCGATGCTAAGTTGCTGAAATACAAGCACATCTTTGGCGAAAGCTTCACCTCTTCAGGCATAGGGGTTTATGTGGCGGCGCAGTGCTTGAAGGCAGGCAAGATCCCTGCACATCTGTTTGTAAATCCATCAGAGATTAGCGATAAAAAGCCATCTAAGATATTGATTTTCAACCATTCAGATGGCAATAATTATTCATTAACATTATTGGAGGCATAACTATGTGGAGACTGATAGGACTTGTATCAATGCAGACGTTTTTCCTTGCTGGAGGTCAGGTTTTCCTGAAGCTAGCGATGGAGAAACTTCCAAAATTTGAATGGACCTGGACATATTTCAAAGCCGTTTTGGTCGACTGGTGGCTACTCGCCTGCGGTGTCAGTTTCGGCGTTGCAACGGTGATGTGGCTTTACATTTTGAAAAAATTCCCGTTCAGTCAAGCCTATCCCCTCACCAGCCTCTCTTTCGTGTTCGGAATGATAGCAGCATGGCTTGTTTTCGGCGAAGCAGTGCCGTTCTCTCGTTGGATTGGTCTGATACTCGTCGTAGCAGGTTGTTTCTTAATCATGAAATGATATGAAAAAGTTATATCTCATTGGTTTTCTGATGCTTACAAGCATTTTCAGCTTCGCTCAATCGAACGATGAAATTATGGAAATGCTTACCCAACAAGCAGCCTCAATGCAATGCATGAACTGTCGTTTTACACAACAAAAAACGATGGCAATGCTCGCAGAACCGACTGTGTCTGAAGGACTTATGAATTATAATTCACCTGATAAGATGCGTTGGGAATACACATCACCCTATTCATTCGCGCTTTATGTCGATGGTGAAAAAATCACTAAGATTACCGATGGGAATGAAGAAGTGCTCGATGCCAAATCAGGCAGGATGTATCAAGGAATTGTGAGCATCATCATGAGTAGCGCGACAGGCCAGAAGCTTTTCGACAAATCAATGTTTGACGTAGCAATTACTGATGACGGCGAGTTTTGGAAAGCCGAGATGAAGCCTAAAAAGCACAACATGAAACGCATGTTTTCAATGCTCACTTTTTACTTCGCTAAGTCAACTAATATCATCAATAAAGTGGAGATGACCGAGGCAGGCGGCGATGTGACGACAATACAGTTTTATGACATGAAAATCAACGAGTTATGCGACTGACAGAAGGCTTTTTCATAATAGAATCGACAAACGATAGCGACAATGGTTTCGAGGCTGTTTTGCGCACCAATCCAGAGCATCCCATTTACAAGGCTCATTTTCCTGGAAGTCCAATAACGCCTGGCGTTTGCGTCATTCAAGCCGCCGGTGAATTACTCGAAAACAAGCTCGGTCGCAAGCTCTATCTGCAAAGCATTAAAAACGTCAAATTTTTGATGGTGATAATACCTGAAGAAGGTAAAAAAATAAGATATAGTTTTTCAAATATCGTCGAGGACGAAAACGGCGTCAAGGCTCAAGTCGTTGTGAGCGACGATGCCATGGTTTACGCTAAAATATCATTGATTTTCAGTAATGTACGACTCTAATACATCGAAAATTTGCGTGGTGATGCCGACTTACAATAACGGCGGCACTCTGCGTGACGTGGTGGAACGCACTTTGCAGTTCTGCCCCGATGTCATAGTTGTAAACGACGGATGCTCAGACACTTCCGCTAAAATTTTAGCTTCGTTTGGAGATAAAATCACCATTGTCGATTATGGTAAAAACAGAGGCAAAGGCTATGCTCTTAAACAAGGGTTCAAAAAAGCGCAGGACCTCGGCTTCGACTACGTCATAAGCATTGACAGCGACGGCCAGCATTTCCCGGAAGATATTCCATTGTTTATCAAGACCTTAGAGACGCATCCAAACGCCTTGATAGTAGGAAGTCGCAACCTCAACGAGGAAAATATGCCTGGCAAAAACACCTTCGCAAACAAGTTTTCCAACTTCTGGTTTAAGGTGCAAACGGGCGTCAATCTGCCAGACACCCAAACAGGCTATCGTCTGTATCCATTGAAAAGCCTGCCGAATCTGAGGCTTTTGACTTCAAGATATGAAGCAGAGTTAGAACTTTTGGTCGGAGCAGCTTGGCGCGGAACCGACCTGATACCTATAAAGATTAAAGTGTTCTATCCGAAGGCCGAGGAACGCGTCACACACTTCCGCCCATTTTGGGACTTCCTCAGAATCAGCGTGTTAAACACTTTCTTGTGCATTTTGGCCGTCGTTTATGGTCTGCCTTCACGATTTATTAGAAGAAGGAGATCGCATGACTAAGTTCTTCCTTAAAATATACGACTTCTTGTCGAAAAAGAAAGCTTTTTCAATAGTTTTATTATTGATAATCACTGCTTTATGCGTATTCTCTGCATTAAAACTTGATTACAAGGAAAACATTGCCGACTTTTTACCGACAGACCCTGAAAAGGAAAAATACGCCTCTGTTTACGATGATTTGAGCAATCAAGGACAAATCACAGTCATCTTTTCAGGCGACGACATGGACGAATTGATGAGTGCCTTGGATGATTTCGAATCAAATTGGAAAGAATTAGATACTGATTTATTAGTCAGCGACTTACGATGCAAAGTTGATGACGGATTGGTCTTCGATGCCATTGATTTCATCCGTCAAAATCAGCCGTTGTTTTTAACCGACGACGACTATTTACGTATGGATTCGTTGCTCGCTGAACCTGATTATGTATCGACTTGCATGCAGAACATCAAGCGGATGCTGGCGTTTCCGACGGCGAGTTTCGTCATAGAAGGTGTGCAGGCCGACCCGCTGAATCTTTATTCGCCTACGCTACAACGACTTAATGCCCTCAACGCCACCGAAAGCTATCGTGTTGAAGATGAATATCTTTTCAATGAGGCTGGCGACAAGGCATTTGCGTTCCTAACCTCCCCTTTCTCGGGCAGCGACACCAAAAACAATGCCATCCTTGTAAATTTGATTGATAATGTCATCAGTTTGACTGAAGAACAACATCAAAATGTGAAGATTTCTGCTGTTGGAGCGCCAACTATTGCAGTTACCAATGCACAACAGGTCAAAAACGACAGTTTCCTGTCCATTGCACTCGCTATTGTATTGATTTTCAGCATCTTGATGTTTACGATGGCAAGAAAACGCAACCTTTTATGGCTTGGCCTTTCCATCCTCTTCGGCTGGGTTTTCGCTTTGGCTATAATTGCGCTTTTCAAAGCCAGCATCTCTATCATCGTGGTGGGCATAGGCTCAGTGATTGTTGGCATTGCCGTGAATTACCCGCTTCATTATCTTGACCATATCAAGCAAGAGCCAAACAAACGCGAGGCGCTAAAAGACGTGATTCAGCCTTTGGTTATTGGCAATATCACCACTGTGGCGGCTTTTGCCTGTCTGATCTTCGTGAAAGCGGAGGCGATGCACGACTTGGGACTTTTCGGAGCTTTAATGTTGGTGGGCACGATACTGTTCGTGATGATTTTCCTGCCTTTGTTTGCGGTATCGCCAAAGAAAACGCACAAACTCTTCGTCGACAGCGGCAAGGAGCCATCAGAGAAATGGAGAAAAGTCAAGCTCTACGCTTTCTGGCCGATTGTTATTATCACCTTGATACTCAGTTACTTCAGTCAAGATACAGTCTTCGATGCCGATTTGCACAACATCAATTACATGACGGAGCAACAGAAAGAAGATTTGGCAATCTTGAGTGAGTCGTTAAATAATGATGGTGAGACAGATTTGATCTATGTCGTTTCGGAAGGCAAGGATCTGCAGGAGGCTTTGGAAAAAAATGAGGTGATAATTAATAATTTGAAGACGGATTTTCATCCGTCTCTACACCCATCTACATCCATTTCCGGTCCAAACGGCTTGCTCCCATCAATTGAAAAACAGCAGCAATCGCTTGAAAAATGGACTGATTTCTGGCAAAGGCACGCAGATATCGCAGAAACAGTAAAAAAAGAAGCTGTAAAAGTCGGTTTTACTCCAGAAGCTTTCAAAACGTTTACACAAAATATTGATAAACAATATGTTACAAAGTCAGTAGACGAAATGGAAGCCTTGGCGGAGTTGTGCAAGACTTACACTTTGCAACATGATTCTTTGACGAGAATCGTGGATTTTGTAAAAGTCCCAGCCAGTGAGTCAGAATTGCTGAAACAGCAGCTGCGGCAGGCATTGCCGGAGAATTCCTTCGCTTTCAGCATCAGCGATGTGGGCAACAACCTCGTCAATGCGCTATCTGACGACTTCGACTACATTTTATACGTGTGCAGCATCGTCGTTTTCTTCTTCCTTTGTGTGTCGTTCGGCAGACTTGAATTATCAATTTTAGCCTTCTTGCCACTCACCATCGGATGGGCTTGGATATTGGGAATCATGCACTTAAGTGCGATAAAGTTCAATATCGTCAACATAATCTTGGCGACGTTCATCTTCGGTCAAGGCGATGATTACACCATTTTTATTACCGAAGGACTGCTATATGAGTATGCTTACGGCAAAAAAATGCTTAAAAACTACCGTAACAGCGTGATTCTCTCGGGAATCCTGATGTTTATCGGCATTGGTACACTGATATTCGCAAAACACCCGGCGATGAAGTCGTTGGCTGAGGTGGCTATCATCGGCATGGCAACGGTTGTGTTCATGGCATGTTACCTCCCTCCTATCGTCTTCGGCTGGCTTACCAAGAAAAAAGGCCAGCTTCGCGAGGTGCCATTGACGCTTAAACGCATACTTTACACCGCTTTGACGCTGCTCGTTTTCTTCTTGGCAGCTTTCGTCATCGTCACACCTTTGACGTTGATTTACATAGTATTATGGCCAAGAACGAAGAACAAACGCTATCGTTATCACCAGATGATAATGTATTTCATGCGCATCGCTTTGAAACTTCTTCCTGGTGTTAAATTCCACCTTGAAAATAAGTACGGCGAGAAGTTCGATAGGCCTGCTGTCATCATCGCAAACCACCAGTCGCACCTTGATTTGCTTTGCACAATGATGCTTCATCCGAAAGTCGTTTTGCTTACCACCGACTGGGTCTGGAAGAACCCTATCTATGGTGTAATCATCAGGTTTGCTGAGTTCTATCCTGTTTCTGACGGCTACAACAAAAACGTTGGACGTCTGCAAAACCTTGTAAAACGAGGCTATTCCGTCGTTGTCTTCCCAGAAGGCACGCGTTCAGTGACTGGCGAAATCATACGCTTCCACAAGGGCGCTTTCCAACTGGCTCAAGCATTGAACGTTGATATTTTACCGATTTTCATCCACGGCGCACATGATGTGATGCCGAAAAACGACTTCGTCCTGAGAGAAGGCAATTTGTATGTCGAGGTCGGACAAAGAATGCCGATTAATGAGGTTAAGTCAATGGATGACAAAGAGTTAAGAACGCAATTCCACGACTATTATATCAAGCATCTTGAAGAAATCAGGAAAGAACGCGAAGACGTAGACTATGTTTTGCCGTTTGTGAGATACAAATATATATATAAAGGTAACGACGTTGAGCGCTCAGTTCGTGCTTGTTTGAAGAATATTAAAGCTCATGCCAACGAGATCAACTCATTGAATTACAACAGTATAGCCATCACAAACAGTGGCTTAGGCGAACTCGCATGGACGATAGCTTTGGTGCATCGCGACACGCAGATTTATGCTTTTGAGGCTGACGAAGACAAATATCTTATCGCGTCGCATTGCAGCTATATCCCGAATAACCTGCATTTTGTAAAAGACGATAAAGTTCTCACAACATACGATTATTTAATTGATAATCAATCATTTCTGAAATGAAAAAATGCATCATCATAGGAAGCGGTTTGGGTGGTCTTTCCACTGGCGTGATTTTAGCCAAAAACGGATATGATGTCACGATTTTTGAGCAGGCGGGCCAGATCGGTGGCTGTCTGCAGTGCTTCCAACGTGATGGTGTAAAGTTTGAGACCGGCATGCATTTCATCGGCAGCCTTGACGATGGCAAGGTGCTGTCAAACTACCTTAACTACCTGGAAATCAAGGATAAAATCGTTTTTGATAAACTTGATGAAAACGCTTACGACATTGTTTCCCTAAATGGCGAACGCTTTGAATTTCCTAATGGTCGCGAGGCTTTTATCGAACGTTTTTCGGAGCGTTTTCCGCATCAACGCGAGAATCTAAAACGCTATTATGATTTGGTGGAGCAGGTTGCCGAACTGTCGCCTTATCGCGACTTGAAACTGCTCGATGACGATAACTTTTTCAAGAGTAACGAATTGTTATTCAAGAGTATAAATGAGATTCTTGATGCCACAATCACTGACCCGCTTTTGAAAAATGTGCTAGTCGGCAACATCTCGCTTTATTCGGCGGAGTTAGATAAGACGCCTTTTGCGGTGAATGCTTTCATCTTCGATTTTTACAATAACGGTGCTTATCGCATCGTCGGAGGCAGCGACGCCATCGCTAAGGCGTTGAATGACACTTTGTTACACTATGGCGGACGAGTGCTGACACGTAAAAAAGTGACTCAAATTATCGTGGAAAACAAAGTCGCTGTTGGCGTCAGAACTGAAAGCGGCGATTTTTATCCTGCCGATGTCGTAATATCAGATATAAATCCGAAGCAACTTATTGATATTGTTGATAATACCGTCTTTAACGAGGCATATAAATCCAGGATTCGAGATATCAACAACACCAATTCCGTGTTCTCGCTTTATCTGCGTTTCAAAAATGATGCTGTACCTTATCGGAACTCAAATTTCTATGGTTTCTACACCGATTCGCCATGGAAAATGACCGGAAATGTTGATGAAAACTGGCCACAGGGTTATCTCTACATGCATCTTTGTCATGAAAAGAAGCCAGTTTTTGCGAAAAGCGGAGTGATTCTTTCCTACATGTCTATTGACGCTTTATCGAAATGGAAAGACACAAAAGTCGGTCACAGAGGCATTGATTATGAACGCTTTAAGCAAGAAATGGCGGATCGTTTGCTCGATAAGGTTGAGAAAGATTTTCCAGGATTACGCGACAAGATCGAAGATTATCATGCAGCTACGCCTCTTACCTACCGCGACTACACATCCACGCCTGACGGCTCAATCTACGGTCTTGCCAAAGACGTTACAAAAGGCATAGCAGGCAGGGTTTCTTACAAGACAAAAGTGCCGAATCTGTTCCTCGTAGGTCAAAATATCAACTCGCATGGCATGCTCGGAGTGCTCGTCGGCACGATGACGGTCTGCTCACAACTCATTGGTGAACATGAAGTTAGAAAACAGCTAGTCGAGGCTAACAAGAAAAAAATTCTCATAATCGGAGGCGGTCTCGGTGGACTTGTCACCGGCGCTTTGCTCTCAAAAGAAGGCTACAAAGTCACTATTTTGGAGAAAAACGCCATCATCGGCGGAGGCTTGCAGTCGTTTTATAGGCATAACGTTGAGTTTCCTACCGGAATGCATATCTTCGGCGGCTTTAACAAAGACGGCAACCTGAGAAAAATCTTTGATTATCTTGGCATTACCGATAAGCTACATCTAAAATCGACCGACGACGATGCTTGCGATGTGGTGACAGTGACCGAAGACAACACGACATATTATCTTCCGAAAGGCAAGGAAAATTTCGTGAATTATCTCTCAAAAATATTCCCGGAAGAGGCTGAAAACATCAAAAATTACATTGAAAAACTCTTTGAGTTGTCGCAAGAGGAAGACCTTTATTATCTTCGAGAAAGCTCGATTGAACCTAATTTCACAAAGTTCAGCGACGACTTCCTAAAACCATATAACATATTGATTGACAAATATATACACAATCAAAAGTTAAAGAGGTTGTTTGATTATCTCAGTCCGCTTTTCGGTGGTGTGAAAGACATGACACCGGCATTTTTCGATGCTTTGTTGAGCGTTCTGCACATCAACGGCACCTTCCAATTTGAAGGCGGCAGTCAGCAGATGGCCGATTTGCTGAAAGAAGTGATTGAAAACGGTGGTGGCGAGGTCATTGCCAACGAGGAAGTTGTCAAGATAAACGTTGATAATCATTCAGTTACAAATGTTTTAACTAAAAAAGGAAACACATATTCCGCACAATACTATATCTCAGATGTGCATCAGGATGTGCTTCTGCGAATCATCAGCGAGGACGCTTTCCCGACGGCTTTCAAGAAACGAATCCATTCAATTCCGGAGTCGTCGTCGAGCTTCAAGGTTTATATCAAGTTTAAAGAAAAGACTTTCAAATACATTAATCACGCCAATTATATCATTGATAATCAGGATGTTTGGCCGCAAGGTTTTATGTTTGTGACGCCACCCGTCGAGAATCAGGGCGAGTTCGCGGAGACCATGATTATAATCAGTCCAATGGAGTTTGAGCAGGTCAAGCAATGGGAAGACACCAAAACCGGACATCGTGGCGACGACTACGAACGCTGGAAATCTGAGAGGATGCAGGCTATCATCGACAGGATGGAGCAGATTTATCCTGGTTTCAGCAAAAACATTGAGTTCTCGTTTGCCTCCTCCCCTCTCACCATCCGCGATTTCTACGGCAACAAAAATGGCTCTAACTACGGCTTCCAGAAAGACAGTAACAACATGATGCTTTCGCAAATGTCAGTATTTACTAAGGTTAAGAACCTTTATCTCACCGGACAGAACGTCAACATTCACGGTTTTTGTGGCGTGTCGATTACCGCAATAGAGACTGCCGAAGCCATTGTCGGGCATAATGAAATTGTAAGAAAAATCAACAAATTTTGTCAAAGTAATTAAAAGTTTCGTATATTTGTAGTTCATTAGGATTATAGATTATATAAATGGAAACTATAAAGCTGAAGTTGATATACCCGAAATGGAACAAATTGCCGGGTCAGACAACTTTTAATTTACCACCTCACGGACCTGTGGCTTTTGCTGCCACCTTGCCGGAATATGTTGACATCTCGTTCACTGACGAGAACGTCGAACCCATTGATTTTGATGAAGAATGTGACCTCGTAGCATTGTCGATGATGCTCACCACACAGGTAAAACGCGGTTGGGCCATCGCCGAGGAGTATCACAAAAGAGGTAAAACCGTCCTTGCCGGCGGCATCTCTACCATGCTTCATGCTGAGGAGATGGTGAACCACGTCGACAGCGTGTTTCTGGGCGAGTCGGAAGGCCGCTCGGAACAGGTTATTCTCGATTGGAAGAACGGCTGTCTGAAGAAGATCTACAACTACATGGGCAACCAGCCTCCTATCGAGAGTGTCGGGCCATGCCGTCGTGACCTCTACAAACGCGAGCTATACAACCACAAAGGCGTCCAGATGGTCGACCTTTTCAATGCCAGCCGCGGATGCCGTTTCAGCTGCTATCCGTGCGCCGTATCCTACCTTGGTGGCCGTAAGTTCCGCCCGCGTCCTGTAGATAAAGTGGTCGAAGATATGGCAGGCATCGACAACAACCGCTTGTTCATCGTCGATAATTCGTTGGCACAGAACAAGGAATGGGAAAAAGAGCTCTTCACAGCCATCGCTCCTCTCAAGAAAAAATGGATCAGCCATACTATCGAAGACGACCCTGAAGTGCTCGATTTGGCAGCCAAAGCAGGCGCTTGGTATGTGTATCAGGCAGTTTATGACACTTCCGATTATATCAAAGAACGCGTGAAACGTTATCACGACTACGGCATCGGAGTGGAAGGCACCATACTCTTTGGCCTTGACAATCAGACAGAAGACGACATCAAACGCCTCATCGACTTCCTCGGTGAGATTGACTTGGACCTCGCAGAATTCACCATCTTTGCGCCATTCCCGCACACCAAAGGTCACGACGATTTGTTGCGTCAAGGCCGAATCTTCGACTTCGACTGGGATCATTATAACGCCGGTCAGGTGGTGTATCAGCCGAAAAACATGTCGCCAGAGAAGCTGCAGGACCTCTACGACTACGCCTAGAAGAGCTTCTATGCCTCTGAGACTCAAGAGTCTAAGATGTTCAGATTGTTCTGCAACGTCGCTTTACGCGAAATGGAAGAAGGTACATATCGTCCACGCGATAGAAGATTGATTAACAAATCATTCGGTCGTGATGTGGACAGAAGCAAGAGAAATGTTAACGTTAGAGTTGAAAATTAATTGGATGCCCTGAAGGGCAGAAATCTTAATAAAATCAAATAAAAAAGATGAAGGTATCACCGGATTATTATGATGAGATTTTCCCATTTAAAGGAGAATGGGATATGGAATCATCTTGTGGGTTGAAAATCAGGGAGGTATGTGGCAAGAAATACGTCATCGTGACGGAGTTGTATCAGGATAACCCTGGCACCTCAGTGACGTATGCAGGCAAGAAACTGGCCGACCAGATTTGTGAAGCAAAAGGCCTGAAGCTGGAAGATATAGTCTATTTGGAATGCACTCCGAACACCAATTCGAAGTTGTCGTTTTACGACGAGGAGTATTTCCAGGTCGATTTCTTCGCTGACATGCAGCATAAGTATCGTCAGCTCTCTAAAGACGAAGTGATGAAGATTTTGGGCAGATAATGTTTAGAAAATTATTGATTTTCAGCATATTATTTTTACTTGGCGGAACGCTTTTCGCTCAAGAGGCAGTCTATTTGTGGCAGGGTCAGGATGTGCATAATGGCAAGCAGGTGACTTTGACGCCGTTTCTTGCTGAAAACAATACCGATGGCACTGCCATAATCGTTTGTCCCGGCGGCAGTTATTTCTGGCTCGACGAGGAAAATGAGGGCGACAACGTGGCTCGCTGGCTCAACTCAAACGGCATCACCGCATTTGTTTTACGCTACCGCGTAGCAGGCCTCAGAGAATTCATCTGGCACTATCGCCGCGTGTTCCGTGGCAACCAACACCCCGACATGCTTGACGATGCGCAACGTGCCATAGTCTACGTTAAAGAGCATTCCGAAGAGTACAATATTGATCCTAACAGATTGGGAATCATGGGGTTCTCGGCAGGAGGACATCTCTCGATGTCGACAGCATGTTATTTCACTAATGAAGAAAACCGACCGGCTTTCGCGGCTCCTATCTACCCTGTCGTGACGATGAACGAGCCTTACGTTCACGAGCGCTCACGTCGCGCTTTGCTGGGAGACCGCAGAAGCAAAAACCAGATAATGCAAGACTCAATGTCTCTGGAGCGTCACGTTCCGGACAACTGCCCACCTATTTTCATAGTCAACTGCGTCGATGATGATATCGTTGATTATCAAAACTCTGTGATGCTTGACTCTGCTCTAAATGCAAAAAATATCAATCATAAATACGTTCAGTATCAGACTGGCGGTCACGGTTTTGGAGCAAGTGAGACGAGAGGCACCGAGGAGTCAAGACAATGGAAAAATGAATTTTTAGAATGGCTTGAGGAAATCAAGCTTTAAAATATAGTAATGCTATGATTAACAACGACATAGAATACAAATCAGTTGAAGAGATCAAGACGTTTCAGGAAGGTCTGCTTCACGAGGCGTTGGTATATCTGAAGAACAATTCGCCTTATTATCAGCGTATGTTCAAGAGCTACGGCATCAACATCGAGAAGATACGTCACATCGAGGATTTAGTGAAGATTCCGTTCACTGAGAAGAAAGATCTGCAGCTGTTTAACGACGAGTTTTTATGCTGTCCGAAGGCTAAGATTGTTGATTACATCACCACTTCTGGCACTCTCGGCGACCCTGTGACTTTCGGATGCACCGAGAAAGACCTTCAGCGCTTGGCTTATAACGAAAAGAAGTCGTTTGAGTGTGCCGGCGTGAAACCAGGCGACATCGTCCAGCTGATGACCACTCTCGACAAGCGTTTCATGGCTGGTTTGGCTTATTTCCTTGGTCTTCGCGAGATGGGCGCAGGAGTCATCCGTGTTGGTAACGGCATCCCTGAGCTGCAATGGGACACCATCCGTCGCATCAAGCCAGACACCATCATGTGCGTGCCGTCGTTCATCCTTAAACTCATCCAATACGCTGAGGATCATAACATTGACTATAAAAACAGCAGCATCCGCCGCATCATCGGCATCGGCGAAGGCTTGAGAGACCAGAACTTCGACCTCAACCTTCTCGGACGCAAAATCAAGGAGAAATGGGACGTACAGCTGTTTGCCACATATTCATCAACAGAGATGGGCGCCACCTTCTCGGAATGCGAGTACGGCCTCGGCGGTCACGTGCATCCTGAGCTGATAATCGTCGAAATCATTGGCGAAGACGGACTTCCGGTGCCTGACGGTCAGCCAGGAGAAATCGTGGTGACGACACTCGGCGTGGAAGGCATGCCACTGCTGCGTTTCCGTACAGGCGACATCGCAGCAAAGATCGTCGAGCAGTGTAAATGCGGCCGCAACTCATACCGCCTCACCCCTCTCGTGGGACGTAAAAACAACATGATAAAACTCAAAGGCACTACGCTGTATCCACCAGCGATCAATGACGTTTTGGACAACACCGACTACGTTGAGAACTACGTCATCGAGGTACGTCAAAGTGAGGCCGGAACAGATGATGTCGTGGTGAAAATCGGATTGAAATATCAACCTGACTTCGATGTTGTAAAGGAACTCAAAGACAGCTTCCGCTCACGTATACGTGTGGCACCACAAATCGAAGTGCATCCCGTGGATGAGATTCAGAAGATAAACTACCCGGCAAAGAGCCGTAAACCTATAAAATTCATCGACTTAAGAAATAAATAATGGCTAATTTCGACGACATACGACCATACAACGAAACGGAGTTTCCGGCTGCCATGCAACGTATTGCCGACAGCGAGCTGATTCCGTCAATTTCGTACTATCTGATGCCAGGCGCTGACCCGGATTTATTGCGCAACATGATTCGCAATATTAAGAATATCAATGAGTTGCAATTAGTGTTTTTAAAACGCGTCATTGAGATTCTGTTGGATAAGACAACTACCAAGTTCGACTGGTCGGGGATGGAAAACATCAGCGAGAAGAAGCCTTATCTGTTTGTCTCTAATCACCGCGACATCGTGCTCGACGCGATGTTTCTGCAGTATATCCTGAACGCTGGCGGGCACAACACATGCCAGATAACATTCGGAAGCAACCTCATGGAACACCCTTTGGTTGTCGACTTCGGTAAGGCTAACAAGATGTTCCGCACCGAGCGCGGCGGCAACAAGATGGAGTTTTACAACAACCTGATGCACATGTCTGAATACATGCGCCACGTCATCACCGAGGAGAAGGAATCGGTGTGGATTGCACAGCGTAACGGTCGCACCAAAGACGGCATCGATGCCACCGATCCCGCTATCATCAAGATGTTCTGGATGAGCCGCAGAGACGATAAAGTAAAGTCTTTGGCAGAGCTGAACATCGTACCGATTGCTGTCTCTTACGAATGGGAGTCGTGCGACAAGCTGAAAACGCTGGAGCTTTACACAACAAAGGTCGCCGGAAGATATGAAAAACGTCCTGGTGAGGACCTCAACAGCATACTCACCGGTATCATGCAACCGAAGGGTCACGTGCACTTCCACATCTGCGAGCCTGTCAATGAAGACGACTTACGCAGGATGGACAGCGCTCCTGGCGACTACTTCAACAACATCGCCAAGTTGATGGACGAGAGAATCAACTCGGGATATATGGCAATGCCTAACAACTTCATCGCCAACGACTTACGAAGCGAGTCAAACAAATACGCAAGTCATTATACCGAGCAGCAGAAAGCTGATTTCTTGAAATATATGAAGTGGATTGAGGTGTACAAAGACCTCGATCAGGCGCTTTTAAGAGATATCTTCTTAGGAATCTACGGAAACTCAGTGAGATAAGGCTATTTCAGGACATTGAGCATTCTTTCAGCGACATCTATTGTATAACCTTGATCTTTAAAGATTACTTTATTGTCCTTATTGATAATCAGTAAGATAGGATACATATTCTGTTTCAGATCCAAATCATCTACAACCTTGGAACACATTTTTTCGTCAATTGCAAAAATGCTGTTGTTCGGTAGTGAACGATCGTATAGACTCTCAGGATACATGAATGAAAACTCATCATATTTTTCCTTATTTGGAAAAACAAAAACCACGCTTCCGCCCCACTCGTCGAACTCCTTTTTATTTTGGACTATGCTCCACATAGCATGTTGTGTAGGCTCAGGGGAATATCCGTCAGGAAAAACTATGATATATTTATCTTTATCATAATTTTCAGGCAAATAAGGATTTACGAAATCATCTGGCAGAGAGGTTTCTGGAAACGTCTCTATGATATGTTCGCGCATAATCAGCTCAACATGAGTGGTTTCACCGCTTTCAATATAAAAAACTGCCGAATGGTTAAGCACGCTGCCGTCGGCAAGACGCGGTCCCGAGCTCATAACATAATAACCTTCGTCAAGTGTGATACCTCCGTCAGCCATCATCTGCGAAAGCGTCATTCCGACATCCATTCCCGGATCCATGGCGTCGTATGCGAGGAGGTCAAATGTGTTTCCGTTGAATTTCTTTATCGAAAAATGGGTGTAATAACGGGGATCGTCAGTGCCATCATAATGGATAACCAAAGTACCAGGTCTGTTTTGATTTTCATAATCAGATTTTTCAAATTCCACATCAACCCACTGATTATCAAAATATTGCACCTTGCCCGTAACGGGGTCCATACGTGATGTAAAGCCCTTTGTACGTGCCATTGCAACGAAAAAAATGTCGCGTGAATGTGAGTCGGCATAACGTGAGCGTAACACACCAACCGGCGAAATCGGGGTTCTACTTTCACCGAAGGCTTCATCGACTGTAATGCTATCGCTAACCCATTTTATCAAATCATCAACATTATCAGGCAGAGACGTTCTCTGAAACACCTTTACATACGGCCTCAACATCTCGTTTGAAACGCGAGGGTTAAGCATATTACCGTCAAAACAATCCTTCAAAACATCAATCGAAACGTCACGCAAATCCTTATCAGTCAGGTTACGAAGAAGCGTGTATGCATCCTCTTCCCTATCCAAACCTCTCGCATAATCGACAAAATCCTTGATAGTTTGATAGTTACCACATGTCTTCGCCATGATCTCCTTATCGTAATCACCTTCGTTCTGAGCAGAGATACATTGGGCAACATAAGCGTTTCTGATTGAATCCTCTATTGCCAAACGTCGATTATTTTTAGCACGTATTTCAGTGGAAACATCTGGAATTCTGGCATTTTCCGCAGGCGGAATTATATCGTAATCATAATAATGAATCAATCTTTTTCGCCAATCCGCATCATTACACTGCCATAAAGGCCAGGATGCTGGTTCATATAATCTAATTGTTACAGTATCAATCTCACCAATTTTTACAACATCCCAACCGATTTTTTCGTCTTTCGAGGCGTAAACCATCATGGTTCCACGACCAGCCGTCAACCATGTTTCTCCTTGATTATCAGTGTATTTAGTTGCTACAGTATGATATTCCGAATAGTTGTAAATCTTAAAATCGATGCGCGCATCTTTTACGTTTTTTTTATAATCGCCAACAATTTTCACATTAAGTTTTGCTGTCTCTGCGTAGTTGTCGATAACGTTTATCTCGGTATAATATGGCGTTTTACTTATCACTTCTTCCGGACCGTCGTAATCGCCTAAAACGCGAGTGTGCACTAGCAATGCGCGCGATGCAGGAGCGTTAAACCAACCCAAATCGAGCACTGGCTCAGGCTCGCAAGCGCCTAAGAAATGCCATTTGCCATCGACCCATGCCTCCACCCAGGCGTGGTTGTCGTCGCAATGCGCCCAGCGCGGGACGTAAACTTGTCGGGCTGGGATGCACACAGTGCGCAAAGCTGAAACAAGCAGTGTCGACTCCTCGCCGCAGCGACCCCATGATGTTTTGATAGTCGCCATCGGAGAGCTCGTTCTTGAATCCGAGCCTTTGTAGTTGACCTTTTCATGGCACCAATGGTTGACTTCCAACACGGCGTCATACATTGACAAATCCTTAACTCTGTCGCGTAATTCCTCATAATAAGCCATGCGGAAATCGTCAAGATTCTCATTGTTCACCCTGATTGGCAGTACAAAATGCTTGAACTCACGCTCAGGAACACGCTTGCCCCAAGGCATTTCTTTCTTTGCTTTGAAAGAAGTTTGAATATTTTTTAAGAAATAATCTTCGCTGTAATCTATATCATCGCATGATGGCATTGAAGTTTGTAAAAAACGCAATGCTTGCTGTTCTTTTTTTAAATTACTATTTGAACATGATATTGCTAATAATGCAATGGCAATAATAAGGAGTAATTTTTTCATAGTATATTGTTTTTAGTCGTCTTTAGTAATCATTTTTCGGCTGCCACCTTCCTTCGGAAGCAGAAGGCCTTCAAAATTGATTACTAAAGACGTTAAGTTATTAGTTGTCAATTATTGATCAATAATGACTACTAATAAAGACTATTTAATAAACTCTGTTAAATCAGAATTCAATATTTCATTCAGTTCCTCGCGATGCGCTTTATCGGTCTTCACGAACAAGAATCCCCACACGCTCATGGCAGGGTTCATAATGTCGCGAGTCTCGACCACGCCATGGAAATGCTTCTTAATCTTCTCGAAATCAATGGCTTTCGTCGTCTCGTAAGGCTTGTCAAGCACCACAAAGCTGAAAACATCGTCTTCAATGCCGTTCCACATCGTGGCATAATCCGGATGAATGCCTTCGAAATAGCATTGTACTGGCAGCAAACCGCAGGTATGTCTTGTCAAATCGTTCAAGCACATGCCGGCGAAACGCAAAGGATTAACCTCGATCGGAATAGCCTTGCCAGAGTTTTTGTCAACGCGGAACTCCACGTGCATCGGGAAGTTACGGAGATTCAACACACCGTTCAAGTCTATCAAAAACTGGTTAAATGGACCGTAGTTCTTCTCGAAAATCTCCTTGCTCATGCAATAGAGACGGTCGCTGACGTCGGTTTCCGACTTGAAAATATGATGGAAGATATTGATAATGTTCGGTTTACCATCTTTATCATAATATGCGTCGACAGCGTATTCCTCGCCTTGGATGAAGTCCTCAAGCACGAATTTGCCACTCTTCACCACCGTCTCCGGGAACACAGCGCATTGCTTTGCGAAGTTCTTGTCAATGTCGTCCAAAGCGGCATTCCATTCCTCCTTGCTACGCACGATATACACGCCCACGCTGAGGAATCCGACTGCTGGCTTAATCACCAGAGGCAATGGCAGCTCATCAGGATTGAGCGAGCGCAACTCGTTCATTTCCACTTCTTTATAATAGAAATCAGGGAAAATCTTAGCGCAGATTTTACGGAACTCAGCTTTGTCTTTCACAATCTTCACCTTCTCGATGATCTCCGAGCCTGCGAGATGCGGATAGAGCCACACGAGGGCATTCTCCGACACAGCATAGAGCTTGCCGCTCTGCTGATATTGCTCAACAAACTCCTTGTCGTTAACGAGATTCAGCTTATGACCTTGCTTTGCCAAAAGCTCCGACATCTCATTTTTTAAAACTGCAATCTGCGATTTCTCAAGATACTCAACTAATGGAGCCGAAACGTATGGTTTTTCTAAAATTATCATTTTGTTTAACTATTTTGGTCGCCTTCGGCTCAAAATCTTAAAATATTAGCGTTTCTATCTGGGCTGTACGACACAAATTTAATCGGCACGCCCACTTTTTCTTCGATGAACTTGATGTAATCTTCAAGTTCCTGCGGGATCTTACCTTCGATCTTGCAGTTCCAGCCTTTCACTGTTGTGTAAACAGGCTTCATCGTCTCGGTGCATGCGTCATAAGGCAGGTAATCAATCACTTGACCTTTGTATTCGTAGCCGATGCAGACCTTTATCTCTTTGAGGTCGTCCATCACGTCTGATTTCATCATCATGAGGTCGGTGACGCCGCTCAGCATGCAAGCATATTTCAATGCAGGAATATCGAGCCATCCTGTTCTGCGCGGGCGGCCTGTTGTTGCGCCGAATTCATGACCGTTGGCACGAAGCATCTCGCCTGTCTCGTCGAACAGTTCTGTCGGGAACGGACCTGTTCCAACGCGTGTGCAGTAAGCCTTGAAGATACCGTAGACCTTGCCTATTCTGCTTGGCGCGACGCCCAATCCTGAGCAGGCGCCAGCTGCGATAACTGATGACGAGGTCACGAATGGATAGCTTCCGAAGTCGACGTCGAGCATTGAGCCCTGAGCACCCTCTGCGAGCACGCTCTTGCCTTCATCGAGATATTTATTAATGAGGTATTCGCTTTCAACAAACTGGAACTTCTTCAAAAACTCAACAGCTTCGAACCAGACCTTCTCATATTCGGCAAAGTTCATGCCATCGAGACGCACCTCGTTGATGTCGAAATCCAGATCCTTAATCTGCTGATAATGTCTGGCTTTGATGTTCTCGTAGCGCTGTTTGAAGTCGCTCATCGTGATGTCGCCAATACGCAAGCCGCGACGTGCTGTCTTGTCGGTATATGTTGGTCCGATGCCTTTCAAGGTCGAGCCAATCTTCATCTTGCCGAGAGCTTTCTCGTTGGCTGCATCCAACACTCTATGTGTCGGCAGGATGAGATGTGCTTTGTTGGAAATCATGAGGCGTTTGCTGAGGTCAATGCCAGCCGAAGCCAAGTTGTCGATCTCGTCCTTCAAAATCTTCGCATCGATGATGACGCCGTTGCCTATCACGTTGATACACTTATCGTTAAACGCTCCTGAAGGGATGGTATGAAGCACGAACTTCTTATCGTCGAACTCGATAGTGTGACCGGCGTTAGGGCCGCCTTGAAAACGGCATACCATATCATATTTCGGTGTGAGCGCATCAACGACCTTTCCTTTACCTTCGTCGCCCCACTGCAATCCAAGAAGCAAATCCAATCTTGCCATAATTATATTCAAAATTTAAAGATTCAAAAATTAAAATTCAATGTTCCTTTATAATAAGGATTTCTCCGCTACACTTTGTTTCAGTCGAAATGACGGGTTACAAAATTACAAAAAAATTCAGCTCCTCTTCCCTATTCTCTCAACTTTTTTAACGAGCTCAATCTTCTTTATCTTATCTATAAGATTTTCAAGGGTTTTGAGGTTGTTGACATATACCGATACCGTCGCCACCACCATTCCTCCTTCGATTTTCATTTCCATTGCCTGCATGTCGAGTTTCTCCTGGTTGGTGATGGTGTCGAACAGCTTGGCACCGAAGCCCATCTTATTGACAGCCAGCACCTTAAGTGTCGCCAAAAATGCAAAATCATTGCCAAACTGCATCCTTGCCTTCACAATATTTTCGCCGTAGCGCGACATCAGTTTCATTGCCTCCGGGCAGTCGGGATGATGTATCTGAACAGGCTCGCCTGGCAGTTCTATCGCCACGATGTCATCACCCGGGATAGGCTTGCAGCATGTGGCGATGACGTAGCCAGAGACTCCATTTTCGTCAGGTTTTTCTTCGTTTTTCTTCTGCGACGGTTTTACAAAACCGAGTGTCAGATATTTCACGAGATAATCCGACAGGCTGGCGTCTTTTTTCTTGAGTATCGTCTCAACATCCTGCTGCCCAATTTTATTCGTCGCCACGTAATAATAAAGGTCGTTTCGGTTGGCGAGGTTAAACTTCTCGACAAGGATATTACGGTTTAGTCTGCTGAAGTCTATCTTCGCGCGGTCGAAATACTCTTTCAGCATCGTTTTACCCTTGTCTTTAAACACCTTACGGAAATCTTTGATGCCGTTTTTGAGGCGGCTCTTTGCGCTGGATGTGGCGAGATAGTCGAACCATTTCTCCTGTGGCTCCTGATGTTCCGATGTAATGATCTCCACCTGGTCGCCCATCTTCAGCTCTGTCTGAATCGGCGAGAGTTTTTTGTTGATATTAGCGCCCACGCAGTGGTTTCCGAGGTCGGTGTGTATGTTATACGCAAAGTCGAGCACCGTCGAGCCTTTCGGCAATGTTATCTTGTCGCCTTTCGGGGTAAAGACGAATATTTCATCGTTAAATAAATCCAGTTTGAAGTTGTCAATAAACTCAATGGCTGACGCATGGTTTTCGTCGGCTTGCTTCACGAGGTCTTTGACCACCTTCATCCAGAGGTCGAGACCCGACTCAGCTGTGGAGTTCTTGTCGCGGTATTTCCAATAGGCGGCGAATCCGTTCTCTGCTATCTCGTCCATGCGCTCGGTGCGAATCTGCGTCTCCACCCAGTTACCGTTTTTATTCATAAACACGGCGTGTATCGACGAGTAGCCGTTGGTCTTCGGGAACGACACCCAGTCTCGCATCTTTTTGTTATCGGGATAATAATATTTTGTGAAAGCGGCGAATGTCTCCCAACATTTCACCTTCTCATCTTCAATATTCGGACAGTCGATGATGATTCGTGCCACATACACGTCGTACACCTCTTCAAGCGACATGCCGAACTTCACCATACGTTCCCACACCGAGCTCACGTTACGTTCTATCGCCATTGTGCGCACCTTGACGCCTTGTTTCTCCAGATCCGACTTCACCGGAGCGAGGAAGTCCTCCAACTCCTTGATTTTCCTGTCTCTCACCTCGGCGAGCTGTTTCTGCACCGATTCAAAGACCTGCGGGTTGATATATTTCAGGCAGAGGTCGTCGAGTTCAAGTTTCACCTTATAGAGACCAAGTCTATAGGCGACCGGTGCGTATATCTGCGTCGTTTCTGATGCTATCTTGAGTTGTTTGTGATGCGGCATTGACCCGAGGGTACGCATGTTATGCAGACGGTCAGCGAGTTTCACGAGGATGACACGTATGTCGTACGACATGCTCATGATGACCTTACGGAATGTCTCAGCCTGGAGGCTGCGCACGTTGGCGTCGAAGTCCTCGTTGGTAAGTTTGGTGACGCCGTCGACGATCTGAGCCACTTTTTCGCCGAAATGCTCCTTAATATAATCTAAGGTGTATTCGGTATCCTCCACCACATCATGCAGCAATGCCGCGATGATGGATGTCCTGCCCATGCCCATCTCGCCTGCGATGATGGTGGCGACAGCCAGAGGATGGTACATATACGGTTCGCCTGAGCGGCGGCGCTGGTCTTTATGTGCGTTGGCGGCAAGGAGGAATCCTTCGGTCACAGACTCCACGTCCTGCTCGTTTTTCCTTGATTTCCAACATCGTAGAAGATTGTCAAACTGCCTTTCAAGTTCGGCTTTCTCGTCTTGCGAATACGTATCCGGTAAAGTCATCATAATCCTAAGTTTTAATGCTCGTTTCAAAAATGCAAAATTATAAAGGAATTATGAGATTTACAAGAAAAAATTTTTAAAAATTAATGTAAATCCTATTACTAAATTCCCTATTTTTTCGGCTCGATTAACCATCGTAAAACGAGAAATGTCTATTTTAGCAGTGTTTAGAATGCTTCCGAGGAGAAGTATATATTTTCATTATCATCAGCACATACTGATGATTCCAAATATTTCACCTCCATCACAATAGAGAGTTCCCCACTCCCTCTACAGAAAAGACAACTAACAAAATCAAACCATTTATTAATTAAATCAAAAAAATTATGAAGAGAAAATCTCTACTATTATTTTTGCTTATGGTGCTAATAACACCGTGACACTTGCGCATACTTATAATCCATTATCTATCGACCCATTCCATGGTTTCGTACTTGTTGGTAACCCATTCTCGTGCAATGCATATCTCACATTCACTCCTGAAATTGGACAGACACCAACAGAAGTTAACTTCTATGTAATGAATGCTGCTGGTGATGGATTTATAACTTCTGAAACTAATGTTGCTCTTGCACCATTGCAAGGTGCATTCTTCTATGCTGATGCTCCTGTCAGAAGATCGTTGTGAGATAATAGATAACAGATAACAGACGCATTCTTCAATGACTGGGCTCAGAGTGACCTCATGCGTGACATCACGCTTATCTCTCTGCAGCGGTTTGTTCATCCTCGGCGCTCTTGGCGCAGGATACGCCGTGGCGAGACGCAAACGCGATTAGTTTATTGTTTACAGTTTACAGTTTAAATGCAGTAGAGACGCCATATTATGACGTCTCTACATTTTTTTGCAAAAGGGGCTGCACATATTAATATTAATTGTATTTTTGCAGAAATAAAACTAATAAACATGTTACAAACTACGATCAGAAAAGCCAACAACAATCTTGGCAAGACAAATTAGACGTAAAAAGATTTTTGATTAACAGAATTAAAAAAGAAAAGGTATGAAACGAAAAGATCCAATTGCAGAAGCTCGACGCTATGTGGAGAATGCCAAAGAGACATTAATGGAGCGTGGTGAGCTGAATGTTGAGACCAAACGCTATGAAGATGAAAAATACGTCAGAGCAGCCGGTAGTTATTTATGGCTTGGTGTGCTAATGGCACTTGACGCTGTGTTCCACGTCAGGCCCGACAGACGCAAAAGAGTCGATATCAATGAATATCGTGAAGCTGTCGGCAAACGCGACAGGAAACTTTTAGATTATGTCAACGATGGATACGATGTCATGCATCTTTACATGATGTATGATGGAGTACAGGCAAAGGAAATCAGTGATACTGGATTCCGCCTCGCAAACACTATAATAGATCGTTGCGAAATGATGGTTTCATAAAAAATTTAGGGACGAAAAAATTTTCGTCCCTAATTTAAACCGTAAACTGTAAACTTTTAAACCATTAAACTAAAAGTCCCCGTTGATTACTGCCATAGTGTGGATGAGATCCAGCAACTTGTTTGAGTAGCCGATTTCATTGTCATACCATGAGACGAGTTTCACGAAGGTGTCGGTCAATGGGATACCAGCTTTTGCATCGAAGATCGATGTGCGTGTGTCGCCGATGAAATCGCTTGAAACCACTGCGTCTTCAGTGTATCCAAGAATACCTTTGAGTTCGTTTTCTGATGCTCTCTTGATCTCAGCGCAGATCTCATCGTAGGTGGCTGGCTTTGCGAGGTTGCAGGTCAAGTCGACAACTGAAACGTCCAATGTAGGAACACGCATTGACATACCTGTGAGTTTGCCTTTCAGTTCTGGGATAACCTTACCTACTGCCTTAGCTGCACCTGTTGTTGAAGGGATGATGTTGCCTGCTGCAGCACGACCACCACGCCAGTCTTTCAATGAGTGACCGTCGATAGGTTTCTGTGATGCTGTTGTTGAGTGCACTGTCGTCATCAAACCGCTGGCGATACCCCATTTGTCGTTGATAACCTTAGCGAGAGGTGCCAAGCAGTTGGTTGTACATGATGCATTTGAAACAACTTGTGTGCCTTTTACGTATGTTTTGTCGTTAACACCGCAAACAAACATAGGGGTGTCGTCCTTTGAAGGACCAGCCAAAATGACATACTTGGCGCCACAGTCGAGGTGTGGTTGAACAGCTTCCTTTGTGAGGAATTTTCCTGTGGAATCGATGACGTAATCCGCGCCATATTCGCCCCATTTCAGGCCAACTGGGTCACGGCTAACACTCACCGGAATTTCTTTTCCGTTGATAATCAACGTGCTCTTCTCCAAATTGTACTCAATTGTTCCATCGAACTGACCATGGATTGTATCGTATCTAAGCATATAAGCCTGATAGTCAACAGGGCATGTACCGTTCATGTAAACAATCTCAATGTCGTCACGTTTCTGGGCGGCACGCAGTACCAATCGACCGATTCTACCGAGTCCGTTGATACCTATTCTAATTTTCTTAGCCATGATGATAGTATTTTGTTAACAAAAATTTATGCGTAAATCGTTTTGCAAAGTTAGACACTATTTTTCAATAAAACAAGCAATCGACAATAAAATTTTAAAAATTTATTTTTTTCAGTAAATATTGAGATTTTTCGTATTTTTGCAACAATTATATTTAACTTGGAGTAAATTGTTTTTTTAAGATGGATAAGATTCGAAACTTCTGTATTATTGCTCATATTGACCACGGAAAAAGCACCTTGGCGGATAGGCTCATTGAGATTACTAACACCTTGACTAAGAAGGAGTTAGTCGACCAGGTTTTGGATGATATGGATCTTGAGCGCGAGCGTGGCATCACTATAAAAAGCCATGCCATACAGATGAAATACGAGCATGAGGGCGAGGTCTACACCCTGAATCTTATCGATACTCCCGGTCACGTCGACTTTTCATACGAGGTTTCACGTTCAATAGCCGCCTGCGAAGGCGCACTTCTTGTCGTCGACGCATCGCAAGGCATTCAGGCTCAGACGATTAGCAACCTCTACATGGCCATCGACCATGACCTTGAGGTGATACCAATATTGAATAAAATCGACATGGAGAGCGCACAGCCCGAGAAGGTGGAAGACCAGATTGTGGACCTCATCGGCTGCGACCGCGAGGATATTTTACGCTGTTCGGCGCGTACAGGCTTCGGAGTTGAAGAGATTTTGGAGGCCATCGTCAAGCGCATCCCGGCACCTAAAGGCGACCCTAACGCACCGCTCCAAGCTCTGATTTTCGACTCCGTCTTCAACTCGTTCCGCGGCATCATCGCCTACTTCAGAATCATGAACGGCACCATCCGCACCGGCGAAAACGTCAAGTTTTTCAACACCGGCATGGAATACGACGCAGATGAAATAGGTGTCTTGCAGATGAAACAGGTGCCTCAGAAAGAGCTCTCAGCCGGCAACGTGGGATATATCATCTCCGGTATTAAATCTTCGAAAGAGGTGAAGGTCGGCGACACCATCACATCTGTCGACAACCCTTGCGACAAGCCTATTGCAGGATTCGAAAACGTGAAACCTATGGTGTTCGCAGGCGTCTACCCTGTCGACGCCGATGATTACGAGGAACTCAGAAGCTCGTTGGAAAAACTGCAGCTCAACGACGCATCCTTGGTGTGGGAGCCTGAGTCGTCAGCGGCTTTGGGATTCGGATTCCGCTGCGGTTTCTTGGGACTGCTGCACATGGAAATCATCCAAGAACGCCTCGACCGCGAGTTCAACATGGACGTCATCACCACAGTGCCTAACGTCTCTTTCAAGGCATATCTGACAGATGGCAACATTGTCGACGTGCACAACCCGAGCGGAATGCCCGAAGTGACAAAAATCGACCATATCGACGAGCCTTATATCTTGGCACAGATAATCTCACAAAACGAATACGTCGGCTCAATCATGACATTATGCATCGAACGCCGCGGCATCCTGAAAAACCAAGTTTACCTCACCACCGACCGCGTGGAACTCACCTTTGAGATGCCTCTGAGCGAGATAGTGTTCGATTTCTACGACAAACTTAAGTCAATATCAAGAGGTTACGCCTCTTTCGACTATCATATCTGCGGCTACAAGCCATCGAAACTGGTGAAATTGGATATCATGCTAAACGGCGACACCGTCGATGCCCTTTCAACTTTGATTTTCGTTGACCACGCCTACTCTTTCGGTCGCCGCATGTGCGAGAAACTCAAGGAATTGATACCAAGACAACAGTTCGACATCGCCATCCAGGCCGCTATCGGAGCGAAAATCATCGCAAGAGAGACAGTGCGCCAGGTTCGTAAGGACGTTACCGCAAAATGCTACGGCGGCGATATCTCGCGTAAACGCAAGCTCCTTGAAAAACAGAAGGAAGGAAAAAAACGTATGCGCCAGATTGGAAACGTCGAGGTGCCGCAGTCAGCGTTCTTGGCAGTGCTGAAGCTTGATTAACACTGATCCCGTCATGGCGACTGATCTATTATCACTAAACGTTGATTACAGCAAACGTGTCTTCGGTCTCGACCTGATGCGCGCCATTGCAATCATCAACGTTGTGATAGTACATGCCAGTTGGATGAACATATTCCCAAAATATCCGTGGATACCAATAATTCCTGGCGTTGAGCTATTCTTCGTACTCAGTGGTTTCCTTATTGGAACAATACTTCTGAATACGTTTTTAAAAGAAGAAGAATTTGGGGTAAAACAAATGGCTCAGTTTTGGAAACGTCGCTGGTTTAGAACGCTACCTAATTACTATCTTATACTGCTTTTCAATATCATTTTTGTTTATTTTGGCATCATTCGCGAGGATTTTAGCCAGTTTAACTGGAAATTTTTCTTTTTCGTACAGAATCTAATCAGCGAATTCCATGGATTTTTCTGGGAATCTTGGAGTTTGACAATAGAAGAATGGTTTTACCTCTCCTTCCCCATCATCTTGTTATTTCTCAATGTTTTTCTTAGAAAAATATTGCAAAAGAAGCACATATTCCTCACAAATATCATCATTTTCCTCTGCTTTTCGGTTTTGATGAGACTTTTTATCGGTTCAAAACTTGAAATCAACGATGGTTTTTGGTACGATGTAAAGATTCACAAGGTGATAATCTATCATCTCGACGGCATAGCGTTAGGACTTTTGGCGGCATATATCAAGCGTTTTGCACCGGAATTATGGAACAAAAGCCGTAATATCACCTTTATTTTAGGACTAATAATTTGTTTATTAATGCCTTACATAAACTGGAATCCGTCAGACACCTTAACGATAGTTTTCAAGATATCAATGCAAAGTTTGGGCTGCTTTCTACTTCTTCCGCGTTTTGAAACAATAAAATCCGCACCGAAAGCCTTGACAAAAGTCGTCACCCACATCAGCCTGATTTCTTATTCGATGTATCTGATCAACTTGTCGATGGTGGCTTCCGTCATCACCACAAACGTCGAAATCAGCGGCAAAGCGGAGGCAATTCTTTGGTACGCAGTCTATTGGATTGCCGTGGTTTTGGTTTCGACAATCATCTACAAATTCTACGAGAAGCCGATAATGGACTTGCGGGATAAAATCTAATTCAGATTCAAATCTTTGGGATAAACTAGAAACTGTTTCCTATCAGTTAAAACTGAATTATCTTCATTATCAACGAGTTGCATCTCTATAAAGATTTCATTTTTCTTAAAATCCTTAACAAAATCATTTACGTCAAGTGAAAGGTGTATGCAGCCGTTTTCAGGAATTTGGACCTTTTCGGAATAAGATTTCAGAAGATTATCATCAAAATCTTTAACTTTCAAAATTAAATCGGCATTTATCTCACGATAGAGATCGCTGACGGCGTAAACAGTGAAGTTGTCGTCGGTTGTCGGGAGCACACCTATTAATATAGGGGCGTACAGAACTTTGAGCTCATCGTGCAACAACTTTTTATTTCCTTCGTAATCTATTGATGACCAGGAGATTACCGGCCATGCGTCGTTGAGTTGCCAGTAGAGCGTTCCCATACAACGTGGTTTTGCGGCGCGCTGCGCTTCGATGGCGAGACCGATGCCATAAGCTTGGGATAACTGGGAATAATAAACTTTCTCATTTGTTTCGGCTATAAGAGGATTTCTCGACAAGCTCGAAATGACAGAATCATCGTTGTCATTTCGACCGACCGTAGGGAGCGGAGAAATCTCCTCCAATTTGCGGGGGATTTCTCCATTTCGCTTCGCTTCAGTCGAAATGACGTAACGCTCTATATGTTTTTGTATCAGCTCCTCCCCTCTCGGGTGTTTCTGATGCTTAGTTTCGATGTTCGGGTACGCCTGATAGCCGAATTCACTGTTGAAACGTCCCACTTTCTCAAGGTACATCTCGTAAGGCTGCTCACCCCACCAGACACCCCAATAGTGCACATCGCCTTCGGTGAGACTGACTGCTTTGCCCCATCCGTTTTTCGGCGACGACGGCCAGTAGTCGCGCGTACCATCGTATGTATCAACGACTTCCGTAAATATATCCACAAACAAAGTATCCATACCGTGCTTCATCTCGGCATAGTCGTCGTCGTTCCAGCCCATAGATTTCTGCCAGCCCCAGTTGACGTAGCCCTCGCTAACCTCGTTGTTGCCGCACCATATCGCCAGCGACGGATGATTCTGATAATGAACGACTTGCTGAATCGCCTCTTTACGAACATTGTTCAAAAACTCATCAGAATACGGGTACGTCGTTCCTGCGAACATGAAATCCTGCCACACCATGATGCCAAGGCTGTCGCAAACATCGAAGAAATAATCCGGTGGATAGATGCCTCCACCCCACACCCGGAGCATGTTGAAATGAGCGGGGACACATTCCGCCAACAGTTTGACAGTCTTTTCTCTCGACATCCACGTCTCAATCATCTCCTCTGGAACATAATTCGCGCCTTTGATGTAGACTTTCTTGCCGTTCACCTTGAAATACAAGGCACTTCCGATCTCGTCTGGTTCCTCGATGAGTTCGATTTTTCGGATACCCGTTGTAACTTGTTTATTATCAATAAGTTTATCATTTTCATAAATCTTGATTTCGAAATTCGTCATAGCCTGTTCGCCCATCTCGTTAGGCCACCAGATGTTAGCATTTTTCAGCTCAAACGGAATCTTCACACGCCATTTTCCGTTAACAGGCAGAGTCTGTTCACTTAATGTAACGCCGTTGTTCGAAACCACGAAACGTAAATCATGTAAATCGTTAGTGGTAATCCAAATATTTGCCAACATCTCAGCATCGTTTCCGTTAAGGTTTTCTGTCAAAACCGAGACATTCTCAACTTTAACACCGCTCCATCCGCGTAGTTCGACCTCTTTCCAAATGCCGATATTCAGGTAACGAGGTGCCCAATCCCAGCCATTTTGATAGGCGGCTTTACGCATCACGGCATATTTCTCAGGAAAACGAAGACGATAAGTCTCAATAAGGCTATCTCGTTGAGCATCAAAAGGATAGAAACGCACTTTCAGCTCATTGTCACGTTTTTTCAGAAGGTTTTTCACCTCTTTTTCATAACGGATAAACATATTATCCGAATGCAGAATCTTTTCGCCGTTGAGCCACACGTCGGCATAGGTATCCAAACCATTGAAAATCAAGTCGATATTATCGTATTGCCAAACGCCATTTTCGATATCAAACTTCAGCGAATAATCCCAGACATGCTGCGGAATCCACTGCAATTCCTGCTCCTCATCGCCTTCACCGTAAGGATGCGGAATGAGACCTGCAGCATACAAATCAGCGTGAGCTTCGGAAGGAAGATTCACTTGCAAATTGATGTCCAAAGTGTCGGTGACAAGGTTCCAGCCTTGATTAAGAGACTGAAATACCTCATGATTATTGCTTTTGCAAGCAACAAAAAGAAATGGCAGTAATACTAATAATATTTTTTTCATACCAATAGTTTCTCGTCATTTGACGATTTTTACAAACTCTTTGATTCTATCTAAATTTGACACTTTATATCGCATGTCGGCGCCTGTGTTATCGACTCCGCTTGCAACCTGCGATGTCAACGAAGCGTGTAGGTTTTTAATACCTGTTGCGGTGGCAACCCTTTCAACGTTATTCTCATTGATGCCGCCTCCAGCCATGATGTTGATGCGGTCACCGAATAACGTCTGCATCTCACGAATCATGTCGATTCCGTCGTAAGCTGTTGGTTTACAACCAGATGTGAGCACCTTGTCAAATCTGAGACTTATCAGTGTTTCCATCGCATCAAGCGGGTTATTGCATGCGTCAATGGCACGGTGAAACGTAAACTTCATCCCCTCGCCTGCCGCCATCATCTTCTTGACTGCAGGAACATCGACGTCGCCATCAGCGGTCAAGGCACCTATCACAACGCCTTCATAACCGAGGTTTTTAACCATTTTTATATCCTCGCACATGATGGCAACTTCGTCATCTTTATAGATATAATTCCCTGGGCGGCAACGGATTAGCACACGTGTCGGGATAATATCTTTACAACTCGACAACGTCCCGTAAGACGGTGTCACGCCGCCGACTTCGAGCGCCTCGCAAAGCTCGGCGCAGTCAGCGCCACCCTCAGCGCCGTTAAGCATTGATTGATAGCCGTTTGCACAAAGTTCAAATCGAATCATAACAAAAATTTATACCGCAAATATAAAAAATAAATGTGTATCTTTGCACGCTAAAAATTTTTAGATGATTTATCCTTCGGATTTTGAAAACAAGATAGGCTTCAAGGCGATTCGTGAGCGTCTTAACGAGTTGTGTATCAGCGAGATGGGCAAGGAATTCGTTGGCAAGATGTGTTTCTGCACCGACGTCGACGAGATTCACACCTACCTCCGCCTGATTGAGGATTTCCAGACTCTGATGCAGGACGGAGTGCCTTTCCCGGTGCGCGATTACAACGATTTGCGTGATGAGTTCAAGCACCTGTCGATTGACGGCACCGTCATCAGCCTCGACAGCATGTTCGCGCTGAAACCCACCCTATCCGCGCTGTTTTACGTTTTCAAATTCTTCAAATCCGAAGCATCGGAGAAAGTGCCGTATCTGAAGGCTTTGGCAGAAGGCATCTCCATTGACAATCACATCTTTACAGAGATAAACCGCCTCATCGACGACAAAGGCGAGATTCCAGACAACGCTTCTGCTGAACTTGCCGAGATACGCCGCGACATCAGGCGAAAACAGAGCTCCATCGACCACAGGATGCACAAAATCCTTGTCGAGGCAAAAAATTCAGGGTGGACCGACAGCACCGCCGAGATGACCATCCGCGACGGCAGACCTGTGATCCCTGTGAGAGCAGCCGACAAACGCGAGCTGCGAGGCTTCATCCACGATGAGTCGGCAACAGGACAGACGGTGTATATCGAGCCGGCGGAAATCTTCGAGACCAACAACGAAATCAAGGAGTTGGAATACGCCGAGAGACGCGAAATCAACAAGATTTTGCTCGCTTTCACGAAGATTCTGAGGCCAGAGATCCCGAACCTCACCATGGCTTGGCGACTCCTCGGATTGCTCGATTTCATTCGTGCCAAGGCATTGCTAAGCCACGAATTCAACTGCGTGATTCCGGAACTCACCGACGAGCCGATGTTCGACTGGATCGAGGCACGGCACCCGCTGCTGGAACAGAAACTGAAAGGGCAAGGAAAACAAATAACTCCACTGGATTTGAGACTCGGTGACGACAGTCGCATTTTGGTGATTTCAGGTCCTAACGCCGGCGGTAAGTCAGTGTGCCTCAAGACAATAGGTTTGATTCAATACATGCTGCAATGCGGTCTGGCTATTCCTGTCAAGATTGACTCGAAATGCGGCATATTCCACGATATGTTCATCGACATCGGTGATGAGCAGTCGCTGGAAAACGATCTCTCGACATATAGCTCGCATCTTATCAATATGAAGGAGCTTCTGGAGCACGGCAACGAACGCACATTGTTCCTCATCGACGAGTTTGGAACAGGCACCGAGCCACAGCTCGGAGGCGCAATAGCAGAAGCTATCTTGTTGAAAATGAACGAGAAGAAGTCGTTTGGAGTTGTCACCACGCACTATGCCAACCTCAAGCTTCTTGCCGACAACCATCCTGGCATCGTCAACGGAGCCATGCTGTTCGACACACGCTATCTGCAGCCGCTTTACGTGATGATGATTGGCAAGCCGGGGTCATCTTTCGCCTTCGAAATCGCGAAAAAGATCGGCTTCCCTAATGAGATCCTTGACAGCGCAGCCGAGATCTCAGGACGTGAGCACCTCGACTTCGACCAGCAGCTCCAGCAACTCGAGATCGAGAAAAAAGAGGTTCGCAAGAAAGAATATGAGCTGAAAATAGCCGACAAACTCCTTGACGAGGTTGTCACAAAATATAAGAATCATCTCGCGGAGATTGAGAAGAAAAAAAAACAGCTTCTTCATGAGGCAAACAAAGAAGCACAAGCGCTCATCGACGGCGCGAATGCCAAGATCGAACGCACGATTCGTGAGATAAAAGAGGCGCAGGCTGAGAAAAACCGCACCAAGGAGCTTCGCGAGGAACTCAAAGAGATGAAACAGAACCTCGTTAACGAAGAAAAGAACCTCTCGAAACAACTGAAAACTGACGAAAAAGAAGTCGTAAGCGAGGAATTAAAAGTCGGCGACATGGTGTGCATCAACGAGTTAGAGGTCGTTGGCGAACTTTTGGCAATCACCGACACCGACGTCACGATTCAGTTTGGTGATGTAAGGCTTCGCACGACAACCGACAAGCTCAGAAAAATCAGCCGTTCGCAGGCACGCAAGGCTCAGCAGAACCCTTCATATCTGCGCAAGAGCATCATGAACGACATCAACGAGAAAGCTCAAAAGTTCAACCTCACTCTCGATGTCCGCGGTCAGCGTGGCGATGAAGCCGTCGACAACGTCGCAAAATACATCGACGAGGCTACCCTATTGAGCATCAAAGAAGTGAGCATCCTCCACGGCAAAGGAAACGGCATTCTCAGAAAGCTCATTAGAGAATATTTGAACAAGCAGTCATGCGTGCAAAGCTTTAACGATGCAAGCTTGGAGACTGGTGGAGCGGGAATAACGAGAATTACCCTGAAATAGTTTGGAGTTTGAAGTTTGGAGTTTGAAGTTACCAGTTATTCAGTTAGTCAGTTAAAACGTTTCTACAGTCCAGCCTTCGGGGATCCTATCAGGACCAAATTCTTGTGGCAATGAGCTGGGACAATAGAATGTGCCAGTCGGCGACACATCATACACCCAATCCATTGTAGCATTTAAAAAATACCAATCGGTAAAATACACTTTTATACTGTTCAATTTATTACAATTATAAAACATTCTAGCATAGCAATATCCCCCTATTGTTATTGCTGGTAATTCTGGTGCATCAGTGAGATTTATACAATTCGCAAACATACCCAAGTAACAATCCATACATAAATCTGTTGCTGGCAATTCGGGAGCGGTTGTTAAATTTTGACAATTATCAAACATATACTCATAACAAGATTCAGCTAAAGTTATTGCAGGTAACTCTGGGGCTAGAGTAAGATTAACACAGCCTGCAAACATTTCATAATAGCAACTGTTTGCCAAAGTTGTTGCCGGCAGTTCGGGTGCTGTATCGAACAAACAATTTCTAAACATATTATCATAACAATTATTAGCCATAATCGTTGCTGGTAGTTCTGGCACCGTTGTTAAATGACTATCATAAAACATATACCAATAACAATAATCAGCCAAAATCGTTGCAGGTAACTCGGGAGCAGTTGTAAGATTAGAACAGAACGAAAACATATTTGAATAGCAATGGCTTGATAAAGTTGTTGCTGGTAATTCGGGCGCGATTGTAAGATTAGAACAGCCAGAAAACATACTTTTATAGCAATGGCTTGCTAAAGTTGTCGCTGGCAATTCGGGAGCGGTTGTTAAATTTTGACAATTATCAAACATATACTCATAACAATATTCAGCTAAAATTGTTGCAGGTAATTCAGGAGCGGTTTTAAGATTAGAACAGTACGAAAACATATCAGAATAGCAATGGCTTGATAAAGTTGTCGCTGGCAATTCTGGTGCGGTTTTAAGATTAGAGCACCCAGAAAACATATTTGAATAGCAATATTCAGCTAAAGTTATTGCTGGTAACTCAGGAGCGGTATTAAGATTAGTACACCCAGAAAACATCCCAGCATAGCAATAGTTTGACAAAGATATTGCTGGCAATTCAGGTGCAGTTGTAAGACTAGAGCATCCAGAAAACATCCCAGCATAGCAATAGTTTGACAAAGATGTTGCTGGCAATTCAGGTGCAGTTGTAAGACTAGAGCATCCAGAAAACATCCCAGCATAGCAATAGTTTGACAAAGATGTTGCTGGCAATTCGGGAGCGGTCGTGATTTTAGTTCCAGAAAATAAATATGCGAAACAATTATCCGGAAGTGATGTCGCCTTGTATGTTGTATCAATTAATGAAATTATATTACCGTTTACACTTACGTATGTTGATATTGTAAACCTGATATAGTTAGTATACTGTATAGTATCATAATTAACATTAAGACCCCGAGAATTCTCTCCTCTGAAACAAACCTTATCACCTATCTTGTTTAATCTAATACTTGTAGCATCTGGTGAGAATAAACACCAATTTTTTCCATCATAGCTGTATTCTATATACGGAATTTGATTTAAAAAACCAACTATTTCCATCCCAATATTAACGCCATTTCGCTCAGCTGTAAAACACAAAAGCATGGAATCAATTTCAATATTTGGAGTATCACCTGGATCGTTCCCAGAATCATTACTAATACCTTTTTTCTTGCAACCTGTTATTACAAATAATGATGCTAAAACCAAAAATGCGAAATTTTTAAAATTAAAATGTATGCCAATATCCATAGTAATAAATTTTGAGCTTATAGTTTCCATGATTCAGCATGATACAAAAAAGAAGGCTAGGAAACTAATTGCACATATTTTAGAGTACAGGCTCTGGAAAACCCATGTAAGAAAATAGTACAACTCACCTAGCCTGTATGCTCAGTTAGAAATCTAATTGAATACATAATAGGCTAGCAAATCGTCCTTATTCTCCTTACTCAATTTTCCAGATTTAGTACTCTGAGCAATAAGTACAATATGCCTTAGATGTTCGGATTTCTCCCCGAACAACCAAGTGCAAAGTTACAAAGAATTTTTAATTAGTCAAATATTTTTTAGAAAAAAGATTGACAAATTTGAAGAAATCATGTATCTTTGCAGTGTAAAAAAATTTAGATATGCCAGAAATTAGCAACTTTTATGGAATCGCGATCTACATGTTTATTGGTGACAAACCATTAAGATGATGAAAAACAATGAAATATTGGCAATAACAGCCGCAGAATATGTTGAAGATTACAAGCTTTGCCTCACTTTCATTAACGGCGCGGTTAAAGTTGTCGATTTTATCCCTTTGATGCAAAAAGGTATTTGTCAAAAACTTAAAGATTTAGATTATTTCAAATCGTTCATACTTGATCCTTTCACTGTCGATTGGAACAATGAAATTGGATTTGCGCCGGAATATCTTTATGAAATTGGAGAATATCCAACTAATGATAAAACTACACCACTGATGGCTGCGGAATAACAAGCACCATACGGGATTCCTCGCACTTCGTGCTCGGAATGAGAATTGTCATTCCGAGCGAAACGAAGTGAAGCGAGGAATCTTATTGAATAACTACCCTCTTTGTCAGCCTGTCAACTCCATTATCAACTGATATGAAATAAACACCTGTCGGCAACGAAGTCAAATCAAGAGTGCCATCGCTGAACGAATCCATCGACAGCACCTTGATTCCTAATAAATTGTACACACATACTTTATAATCATGTTTCAACCCGGTCGCAATGTTCAAAACACCTTTTGACGGATTCGGTGAGACCGAAAGGTTGAAACTCTCTTCTGCAAGAACCTCATTCACATCCTGATGGTCGAAATTGATATACAAATCATCGACTGCCATGTATTTGTAGCTTGTTGTGGTAATTCCCTCGCCACTTCCCTCAAAACGAATGCGCACCTGCACATAATCCTCGCCGATATAATCGTTTAACGAAAAGGCATAATCATTCCAACGATTTTGTTCATTCCAGATATTATCAAGCTTATGCCATGTTTTTCTGTCTGTCGTGACATCAATATAAACTCCGACGTTAAAAGGCGACCAAATTGACGGGGTAAATCTGTTCATCTTAAATCCTAAAGTCACATCCTCAGCCGTCTCAGGAATTGAAAACCACGGAGTCTCAATGATTTGCAGGATATTGTCTTTGGTGTATGTCTTCGCATTCAAACACATTCTTTGCTTAAACTGTTCGACAGCCCAATTTTCATTATAAAGATGCAGATTGCCGGCATTTCCATCTTCAAAGTCGTAAAATACAGGGATTTGCAACGGTTCGCATGAGAAAATCGAGTCGACATTCGACCGTGGGCTCGTCATGCCCTCCGCATCGACGCCTTTTACAAAATAATTATGCCATTCTCCGTTAACAAAATCAATATCACTGAAATGATTTTCCGTTGTATATTCAATATACTCATTGTCTTTATAAATCAAATAAAGACTACTTCCAGGGTCTTGATCCCAACTCAAATAAGGCATGCCATATTCCACTGTCACTCTGAAATTTTGCGGTGCCAGCCAGCCGTCGGCGAGTTCAGCCGTAGCTGCAATCACCGCCTTGACAAAGCCTTCAGAAAGAGCAAAGCAGTTCACGCCGGCGCCAATTGTATCATTTGGAGTATGATAATAAATATTTTCTTCATGATATTCGATATCGCCTATGTAAAGCGCAGGATATTCGTGAATATTAAAGCACATGTGATCGCCGCCATAGGAATCTTTTTTCGTAAAACGATAGGTCGGCATCTCAGGAATGTAGATATTCGCCACATTCTGATAATACTCGAAAAGCCGTTGTGAGATATACGAATAGCCTGAATACATTGTGACAGGGCCATATTCCGGACCAGGCCAGAAGCCTATCATATCCATGTCGAAAACGCCGAGGATGTTCATGTCTTCGCGGGCACATTTCTCAACGAATGGATAACTTCCCACCATCCAACGTTCCTCGCCGTTAAACGGAATGTAAAGGATGGTGCGTTTGAACTGATGCTGGCTCAAGATACGAGCGCATTCAAGCACTCCGGATGTTCCTGAAGCGTTGTCGTCGGCACCCGGTCCGTCAGGATGATCGTAATGCGACGCCACGATGATATACTCGTCCGGGAACTCGATGCCACGCTGAATGGCGATGACGTTGCCGGCATCAAGAGTGTCGCCATAACCTATATAACCCGTATGATGATGGATGTAGGTCTCGAGTCCGAGTTCCTCGAATCTGTCGATAAGGAAATTCTGCACTGTAACAGCCGCCGGCGAAGCGCAGTCACGGATAAACTGCTGCATCCAGTAGATGTCGTTGTACAGATTCATCGTATCAACCTGATCTATCATCGCAACGATGTCAGGATTCTGAACAAACACTTCAGGATACGTCTGGTTACGGTTGCCCTTATGATCAATAAACTGAGCGCTTAATACATTGGCACACAATGCTATAGCAATAAAAAGTAAATACTTCTTCATTTTCGTAGGATTTTTATGCTGCAAAAATAAAGAAGTATTTTTAATTAGCCAAAGGGTTTTAGGAAAAATCTTTTAGGGTTTTTCCTAAATTGTAAACGTAGAGACGCCATAATATGACGTCTCTACAATTCAATTAAATTCCAAAAACCTTCTGGATTTCAGGAACCATATCAAGTTTCTCCCATGCGAAGAACTCGACATTTTTGTAGTTCTTGCCGTTTTCGGTGAAGGTGTCCTTATCTTTGTACATCACCTCGACCTTTGCGGTGAACGGGTCACGACCGAAGTGACCGTACGATGCCGTTGGCTCGAAGATAGGGTTCTTCAGTCCGAAACGTTTCACGATGGCGTATGGACGGAGGTCGAACAAAGTCTTAATCTTTTCAGCTATCTCAGCGTCGTTCATCTTCTTGCCGTTAGCGTCTTTAACATTCGCTGTGCCATAAGTGTTGACGTAGAAGCCTACAGGCTGTGCCACGCCGATAGCGTATGCAATCTGCACGAGAGCCTCGTTGCAAACGCCTGCCGCCACTATGTTTTTAGCAATATGACGTGCTGCGTATGCTGCCGAGCGGTCGACCTTTGATGAGTCTTTGCCGGAGAATGCTCCGCCACCGTGTGCGCCGCGTCCGCCGTAGGTGTCGACGATGATTTTACGGCCTGTGAGACCGGTGTCACCATGAGGTCCGCCGATGACGAACTTGCCAGTCGGGTTGACAAAGAGCTTCATGTCGGCCTTGAAGAGGTTTCTCACTCTCTGAGGCAGAAGCTTTTTCACTCTCGGTAATAATATTGTGCGGACGTCATGCTCGATTTTCTCAATCATGGCAACGTCGTCGTCCATGAACTCGTCGTGCTGTGTGGAGATGACGATGGTGTCGATGCGCAGAGGCTTCCAGTTGGCGCCGTATTCCACCGTGACCTGCGACTTGGCGTCAGGACGGAGGTATTTCATACGCTTGCCTTCGCGGCGAATCTTTGCCAATTCCATTAATAGTATGTGCGAAAGCTCTATCGTGAGAGGCATGTAATCAGGAGTCTCCTTGCAGGCGTAGCCGAACATCATGCCCTGGTCGCCGGCGCCCTGGTCTTCCTCGTTTTTACGTTCCACGCCGCGGTTGATGTCCTGCGACTGTCCGTGAATGGCCGACAACACGCCGCACGACTTGCTGTCGAACTGATATTCCGCCTTGGTATAGCCTATTTTTTCGATGACACGGCGCGCAGTGCCTTGAATGTCAACATATCCGTTTGATTTGACTTCGCCTGCCACGACGGTGAGACCTGTTGTCACCAACGTCTCGCAAGCCACCTTTGATTCCGGGTCCTGACGCAACATTTCGTCGAGGACGGCATCTGAAATCTGATCGGCCACTTTATCCGGATGGCCTTCTGATACTGATTCTGAAGTGAAATAATAACCCATAATTTTTACTTTTCTGCAGGGGTACATCGAATGTGACAAATCCATGGACGCACTCGGTGCGGCCCTACAATGTTAATAAATATGGATAATTTGAGATTGTTAAAAGAAATACTGTTTTAGCATTTTTTCTTGTGGTTGCAATCAATCAAATCTGTCCACGTGATTTTCGGCTGCAAAGATACAATTTTTTTTGCGACACAACAACCTCTCGCTGAAAATTTATTTTTTATATTTCACGCAGAAATGGCGGAAACAGCAGAAACTATTCATCCGACAACAAAATCATCCAAAGAATTTCTGCTATTTCCTTAATTACTGT
>Ga0129307_1000524_pt1 | contig 58190 bp, 61 predicted proteins | sample P1105metagenome_FD_94437 | JGI IMG/M metagenome (GOLD analysis project Ga0129307, IMG submission 94437) | Capybara group fecal microbial communities from Wisconsin, USA - P1105 metagenome | ecosystem: Host-associated > Mammals > Digestive system > Large intestine > Fecal | place: USA: Wisconsin... | reverse complement strand
GCGCAAATACAGTTCTTACAAAGGAACAGTGGGTAAGATAGCAGACAACCTGATCAAACGGGACTTTACCGCAGAGAAAGCTAACGAGAAATGGTTTACTGACGTAACTGAGTTCCATCTAGGGGATGAGAAGTGCTATTTATCTCCGATCCTTGACGCCTATGGACAGGAGATCGTGTCATGGACAACGTCCACCTCTCCCAATCTGAAACAAGTGCTGGACATGTTATAGGCAGCATACCGTGCAAATCCCGAAACCAAGGGAACGATCCTGCACTCTGACCAGGGCTGGCAATACCAGCACAGCAGTTATACAAAGAGTCTGGAAGAACATGGAATCCGTCAGAGCATGTCCAGAAAAGGCAACAGTATGGATAACGGCTTAATGGAGAACTTCTTTGGTATTTTGAAATGTGAGATGTTTTATGGTCAGGAATCTAAATACAAGAACATTCAGGCTTTAATGAGAGCAATCGATGAATACATTCACTACTACAACGAGCAGCGAATCAAAGTGAAACTGAAAGGACGAACCCCTTCTCAGTTCAGGAGTTCGTCCTTCTAGAAACTATTTAATTGCGTGTCCAACTTTTGGGGTGCACTACACTAAGCGGGTGGATGATTATTTTACTCTCCCATGATTAATTGATACAATTATATCGGGACGAAAACCCATTTATATCATAAACATCATTGAGGTCCATATGATCAGATATACAGATGATACCTTCATTCTGACAAATGACAGGTTCTCATATGTAATGAGAACAGATATGAACGGAGTACTCGGCCATATCCATTTCGGAGCTCCGGTGACCGGAAAAGACACAAAAACCATGGGATTCGAGCCTGAGCTCGGATGGGGGACTTCGAATATGCTGGATGGCATATGCTATCATTTCATGCCTCTTGAGTGGAGCACTCCCGGGACGGGAGACTACAGGGCGTGTGCCATGGATACGGATGCGGGGACATCCTTTTTCAGATACAGTTCCCACAGGATCCTTAAAGGACAGATACCGTTTTCGGCTGCTCTGCCCGGTCCGCACGGGGAATGTGACACTCTGGAGGTGACTCTCAAGGACAGGAACGGGCTCGAACTTATCCTGATATACGGCCTCTATGATTCCGCACTTACAAGAAGAAGCGTGCTGAAAAACCGGAGTGGAAAGGAGATCAGGATATCGAAGTTCATGTCCATGCTCCTGGATCTGCCCGGCAGTTTTGAGATGATGACCTTTTCCGGAGCCTGGGCAAGGGAGATGCATACATGTTTCAATAAGGTGGGGACCGCCTCAATAGTGAATGAGAGCACCACCGGTTTCTCTTCTGCTCATCATAACCCGGGCTTCATCCTGAAGAGAGAAGATACATCTGAAGATTTCGGAGAGGCGTATGCATTCAACATCATCTATTCAGGAAACCACTATTCAAAGGCACAGAAGAGCACCGAGGGGCTGACGAGAGTGATCATGGGGATCAGTCCGGAGGGCTTCGCTTGGAAGCTTTCCGACGGAGAGGTCTTTGAATCTCCTGAGACAGTGCTCACCTGGTCGAGTGACGGCCTTAACGGTGTGTCCGCTCTGATGCACAGTTTCGTTAACGACCACATAGTCCCGACCTACTGGAACGGAAGGGAGAGACCCGTACTGTTCAACAGCTGGGAAGGCTGCGGTTTCGACTATGATGAGAATAAGCTCCTTCAGCTCGCTGAAGGTGCAAAGTCACTCGGGTGTGAGCTTTTCGTACTCGATGACGGATGGTTCGGAGCCAGGAATTCTGACAGGGCGGGGCTCGGTGATTATGGACCGAACAGGAACAAGCTTCCCGACGGCATCAGGGGTCTTTCGGAGAAAATTCGAGGACTGGGCCTTGATTTCGGCCTTTGGGTGGAGCCTGAGGCAGTGAACCCTGACAGCGACCTTTATAGGGCACATCCCGAATGGTCCATAGGATACGGAGATCCCGAGACTGTGCTCGGAAGGAACGAACTGCTGCTGGACCTCAGGATGAAGGATGTGAGGGACTATATAGTGGAGAACGTCTCAAAGGTAATAGATGACGGAAAACTATCATATATGAAATGGGATATGAACAGACACTCGACTCTTAAAGGAGCCGATGCTCACAGATATATCCTCGGCCTCTATGAGGTAATGAGACGTATCTTCACAGGCAGGGAAGGACTGCTTCTCGAAAACTGTGCTTCAGGAGGGAACAGATTCGATCTGGGCATGCTGACATTCTCTCCACAGATATGGGCCTCGGACGATACGGATCCGATAGAAAGGATAGACATCCAGAAGGGCTATTCCTATCTGTATCCCCAGTCGACCGTAGGCGCTCATGTTTCCATGTCTCCGAACCAGCAGACAGCTAGAAAGACACCTCTTTCCACAAGGGGCAATATCTCCTTCTTCGGAGTACTGGGCTACGAACTCGACCTGACTGAGCTCAGCGCAGATGAGAAGGAGGAGATCAGAAGACAGATAGATTTCTATAAGAGATACAGGAAGGTCTTCCAGTTCGGAAGGGAACTGAGGACTGATTCCGAGACAGCGGTCGGATTTGAAGCCCTCCTTGGAGACACAGCAGTTGCAGGGCTGTTCCACAAGCTCCTTCCGGCAGCACCCTGTTATGAGACGTTTAAGGTACTTGGCCTCAGAAATGACAGCGTCTATATGGTGACAGACACAGATACAGAACTTTCCGAAGAAATGAGCAAGAGAATAATCAGCGGCAATGCTCTCATGAACGGCATCGTCATGAGACCGCTGTTCACCGGAATGGGCAGAACGCCTCTTACGAGGAGAGGAGGAGACTTCTCCTCTGATCTGTTCGTGATCGAAAAGACAGTATAACGACATCTTTACATACAGTTATTAAGGGAGATTATAAAATGAAATACGAGCTTGATTACCATTTTCATGCAAAGAAAGGGTGGATTAACGACCCGAACGGACTATGCTACTTCAAGGGAAAGTATCACCTCTTCTATCAGCACAACCCCCATGATGTCATATGGGACACCATGCACTGGGGACATGCCGTCAGCGAGGACCTGATGCACTGGGAGGAACTTCCGATAGCACTGTATCCTGACATGCCTTATGAGTCATCTGACGGATGCTTTTCCGGCAGTGCCATCATACACAACGATGAGATGTGGCTCTTCTATACATCGGTATCTGAGGAACTCGGACAGACCCAGTCCCTAGTGATCTCGAAGGACGGTTACACATTTGAGAAGTATCCAGGGAACCCGATAATAAAGAACGTGCCTGAAGACGGAACACAGAAAGACTTCAGAGATCCGAAGGTGTTCGAGCACGGCGGACATTTCTATATGGTGACAGGTACATGCAAGGGAGAGCTTGCAAGAGTGCTCCTGTTCAGGAGCGAGGATCTTCTGAACTGGGAATACAGAGGGATCCTGTACGAATCGGATGAATTCCTGCCTGTCATTGAGTGCCCGGATCTGTTCCCCGTGGGAGACAAATGGGTGCTTGCCTTCTCGATCATGAGAAGACCGGAAAAATCGGTGGCTCTCGCCATAGGAGATTTCAAAGATGAGAAGTTCATTCCTGAGGAGATCAGCTTCCTCGACAGAGGACCTGAATCATATGCTCCGCAGAGTTTCCTTGCTCCTGACGGGAGGAGGATCCTCATAGAATGGATGAACAACTGGAAATTCAAGAGAATGCCTCATGATACGTTTGCAGGGGCCTTTACCGTACCGAGAGAGATATTCTTCAATGAGAGGAACAGGCTGTGTCTGTTCCCCGTGAGGGAAGCAAGGCACCTGCTCGTAAAGGAGGATAAGGATGTGGTCGTGGCTCCTGACAGTGTTACCGTGACTGCGGGAAAGGAACCAGTTGTATTTGAAGGAAAAGTCGATTCCGTCGATATCCTGAGAGACAATGAGTGCGTTGAGGTGTTCATAAACGGAGGAGAAGAGGTCATAACCGTATATGAACTCTGGGGCAAGTGCTGGTAAAAGGATGATATCCGTTGATGGTAAGTGAAGACATCGCAATAGCGGAAAGGATAGCCAGGAGAGTCCTTGAGTCAGGGGGAAGGACGTTCTATGTCGGAGGATATGTCCGCGATCTTCTCATGGGAAAGGAGATAAAGGACGTGGACATTGAGGTCCACGGTCTTGGTGCGCAGAAACTGCGGGAGATCCTTGAAGAAATGGGACGGGTCCTTACCATAGGGGAGAGCTTCGGCATATTCAAACTGGAGGAGCACGATGTCGACATAGCCCTTCCGAGATATGAGAAGGCAACGGGAAGAGGACATAAGGATTTCGAAGTGTTCGTGGATCCCTTCGCCGGCACATATGAGGCATCAAGGAGAAGAGACTTCACCGTGAATGCTCTCATGCAGGATGTGCTCACAGGTGAGATAGTGGATCATTTCGGAGGAATGGCGGACCTTAAGAAGGGAGTGCTCCGTCATGTGAACGATGAGAGCTTTCCGGAGGATCCCCTCAGGGTACTTAGAGGAGCTCAGTTCGCTTCAAGATTCGGGTTTTCCATAGCACCAGAGACCATGGAGCTCTCAAGGAGAATATCGCTCGATTCTCTCTCAAGGGAAAGGGTCGAGGGGGAGATGAAGAAGGCTCTCCTGAAGTCTGACAGTCCATCGGTGTTCTTCAACGTGCTTCGTGAGATGGATCAGCTGGATCGCTGGTTCCCGGAGCTCAGGGCACTCATCGGGGTGGAGCAGAACTCGGAGTTCCACGGAGAGGGAGACGTATGGAACCATACCCTTCTCGTACTGGATATGGGAGTACATTTCAGGGATATGCTTCCGAACAGCTATGAGTTCATGCTCTCATGTCTATGCCATGACCTCGGAAAAGCCGTAGCTACTCAGACGATAGACGGGAAGATACATGCCTATGAGCATGAAGTAAAGGGGGTACCCATAGCAGAGAGACTGATAAAGCGGCTGACGGGGGACAAACAGGTGCTTCGCTACGTGCTCAACATGGTGAGATTACATATGAAACCTAATACCGTTTCCGCATACAGATCCAAGATCAAGGTAACGAACAGGATGTTCGATGAATCGGTGGACCCCGTGGGTCTCATATGCCTTGCCACTGCTGACGGGCTTGGTTCCATTTCAAAATATCCGTTCTACTCTCACGAGGAGTTTCTGTATGAGAGACTCAGGGTATATAAAGAATATATGTCAAGACCCCATGTGACGGGGATCGACCTCATTAATAAAGGCTTTGTGCCGGGACCGGAGTTCAGCTGTATGCTGGAATACTCCCATAAGCTCAGACTTGCTGGGATAGACAAGGAAGAGGCACTGAAACAGACGGTCAGATACGGCAACCAGCTGTTGAAGAAAGAAGGAAAGGAAATTTGCTATGAAGATAGTACTGATTGAATCACTGGCAGTGGACAGGACTTATATTGAAAAGCTTGCGGCTCCTCTTAAGGAACACGGACATGAATTCGTTGCATTCGACAAGAGAGCGGCAGACCCTGCTGAGCTTAAGAAGATGGCAGGGGACGCAGATATAGTCATCGAGGGCAATCAGCCCCTTGGAAGAGATATGCTGAAGGCACTTGAGAAGTGCAGATACATAAGTGTCGGTTTTTCAGGAGTGGATCATGTGGATGCTGCGACCGCAAGGGAGATGGGGATCACAGTCAGCAACAGTGCCGGTTATGCAAACGATTCAGTACCGGAACTTGCTCTTGGGATGATGCTGGGCCTTTTGAGAAACATACCCTTAGTAGATAAGGCATGCCGTGAAGGAAAGACGAAGGACGGACTCGTGGGAAATGAACTCAGGGGCAAGACTGTAGGTATCATCGGAATGGGCGGTACCGGATACAGGATGGCAGAGATCCTGAAAGTCTTCGATTGCAATATAGTTTTCAGTGTTCCGCATGTAAGGGACAATATGCTGAAGTTCGGAAGACCGGTGAACCTTGATGAACTTCTTGCGGTTTCGGATATAGTGACCCTTCACTGTCCTCTAACAGATGAGACGAGAGGTCTCATAGGAAAGGAACAGATAGAGAAGATGAAGAAGACTGCTATCCTCATAAATACATCCAGAGGTCCCGTAGTGGACAGCAGTGCTCTTGCCGATGCCCTGAATACAGGAAGGATAGCGGGAGCAGGTGTGGACGTATTTGAGACAGAGCCTCCTATAGACGTTGATCATCCGCTGCTAAAAGCTAGAAACTGCATCGTAACGCCTCATGTCGCTTTTGCCACAAAGGAGTCCATGATCAAGAGGGCAGATATAGCTTTCAATAACGTATACAGATATCTGGAGGGAGATCCGGTCAATATAAAGATCTGATTTTTCCTTTAATAAAGGCATATTTTGGTATCGTGACCAGACAAAGGCGGTATTTAAAATCATGGGAAAAACTGGTTGACAACAGTTTTATAATCGTGTATATTAGATATCGCCTTATCGCCTGGAAGTGAACTTCGGGGTGTGGCGCAGTTTGGCTAGCGCGCTTGATTTGGGATCAAGAGGTCGCAGGTTCAAATCCTGTCACCCCGACCAGTCAGCGAAGTGGCTCCTTGGTCAAGTGGTCAAGACACCGCCCTCTCACGGCGGTTACAGGAGTTCGAATCTCCTAGGAGTCACCATTTTGGGCCTTTAGCTCAGTTGGTCAGAGCAGTCGGCTCATAACCGATCGGTCCGCGGTTCGAGTCCGTGAAGGCCCACCAAAATGTGCCTCGGTAGCTCAGTAGGTAGAGCAAGGGACTGAAAATCCCTGTGTCAGTGGTTCGATTCCACTCTGAGGCACCAGACTGTGCTGGTGTAGCTCAATTGGCAGAGCAGCTGATTTGTAATCAGCAGGTTGAGGGTTCAAGTCCCCCCACCAGCTCCAGAAAAATTAACATCGATGGGTTCCCGAGTGGCCAAAGGGAGCAGACTGTAAATCTGCCGTCTACGACTTCGATGGTTCGAATCCATCCCCATCGACCATTTCTCCTTTCAAAAAGGAGAAATTTTTTAGAAGCGGATATGGCGGAATTGGCAGACGCGTACGGTTCAGGTCCGTATGAGGATCACTTCATGCAGGTTCGACTCCTGTTATCCGCACCAGAACAAAAGGCTCCCGAAACGGGAGCCTTTTGTCATATCAATTTCTGTCAATATCAGTCATGGTATTTTATTCCGAAACCGAAATAGGCATGATTACCGACTATACCGGGTCTGAACAGCAGATTTCCTTTGGAATCATAATAATCCGGGAAATGCTCTTCGATATACTCGAAATACTCTCCACGGGCCTTATCCGCCTCAGCAGTCGTTTCATAGTATACATAGACCCAATCATCATACTGATCCGTCTGTCCCTTGCGGTCTTCTATCACCGTTTCCTTGCATTTGATACTGACTATGGAGTCGGGCATGGGGAACAGAGTGCCAGGGATATACTCATCTGGTGTCTTGTTATCCTTTTTAAAAATCTTCAACATGCAGGATGAAAGCCCTATCATGATTATCAAAACTATTACTAAAACAAAAACCCTTTTCATTCTGTGTTTTTCTCCTTACAGGATTACATTGATCGAATCCAGCTCTCTATTAATGTGCTGAACACATCTCATATAGTATAGGATTTGTTCCAACATACATTTTATCATCCACATGTATAATAATCATGTTTTCTTCTATCCATTTTTCAATAAAAATAATAGTCTTATTGTTTGAAACATAAGAAATAGTCTTTCCGGACGGTAGAGTCATAGCTCCTCCTCCTTTATTCGTTTTTATGGATGAAGTGATTTTAAAGTACTCTATATACTGATTAACAATATCATTATCTTCAAGAGTTTCATATACATTGTTTTCAACATCATAAATAATAATGGTATCAGTTGCCTCGACAATAGATTTGTTCACCTGACACGATGTGAGATTGAGTAACAGCAAGATGATCAATACTCTAGAAAAGAATAGGTATAATGGCTTCATATTCAATACCTCCTGAAATAAAGTCTTTATTTTGGATAATAAAAACTGGGTGCAGATAATTAGTTGATTTGTAATCTATCACATCCACATAGTATCCTAGTTGGATATTATTAATAATGATTTCTTCATTATATGAAGAATCGCTCATCTGATAAAAAGAACCAGTGGAGATTTTGGTATTCAGTTGTTCTTTTGATAGGACTTTTTCCATTTTATATGGAGTAAAATCTGAGCCAGTTACAAGTATACATAACAACATAAGCATGATGGAATGCGGCGCTTCCATTTGATGCTTCAAATGAATCAATTGATGTATTATGAGATGAATGATTTGTGTTAGTTGATGAAGATGCTCTCATATGAGCAGCACTATAAGAACCATTTTTCACTCCATGTCCAGCGTAAACAAATAAATCTACAGTACTTGAGTTAAAGAATCTGCTTGGATAAGCTGCAGTATCATAAAAAGAATATGATAGAGAGACTGAACCACCTGGCATTTTATTAATTATTTTCTGAATCAGTGATTTGCCCGCTCTATTTCCATAACTGCAATCTCCATAATCATTAATCCCTAATCCACCTAATGTATTAATGCCTGGAGCTGCATATACAGGGTTAATAATGAGAAGAAAAACCACTAGCACAATAAAAAGACAAGAACGCTTCATATAGTAACCTCCCCCATATCATCGTCAACATTATTATAACAAATTAAAGAATTAACTACTAGAAATGAGAATAAACAGATAAAGCAAGACATATAATACAAACTGAAGAGTCTCTAGAGCGAGAGTGAAAATCTACAAATATTGCATGCCATAAGTCGAAATATCCTTATTTAAAGGCCTTTATGTTGTATATTATATTTATACAAAGAGTTATATGGTGATAAGCATTCACGGATTAAGATAAAGTTGAATAAAGAGAGGGTTATCTTGTACAGACATGAAAAGGGTGATGGGAGTTGATGTCGGAGGCACCAAGACACATGTCGTGATAGCTGACGATGAAGGAAGATATATATCTGAGGGGCTCGCAGGTCCCGCAAACTATCAGATAGTAGGGATAGAGAGAGCAGAGAGGGAGATAAGGACTGCCGTGTTGAGAGCAACCGATGCTGCGAGGGTATCTCTTTCCGATATCACCTACGCGGTTTTCGGTGTTTCTGGAGCCGACAGGCCAAAAGACATAGAGATACTGAACGGTACTATAGGATCCATCATGGGGAATACGCCCTACAGGATGTTCCATGATTCCTTCCTGGGGCTCAGGATAGGAAGCGATGACTTCACCGGAGTGGTATCGATCTGCGGAACGGGGGCCGGTCATTCGGGCAGGAATGCAGAGGGAAAGATTGTCCAGCTGCGAAATGTGAACTTCGTCTTCGGAAATTTCGGAGGAGGGGAGGACGTGACGAGATTCGCCCTACATTACGCCTTCAGGTCTGATGAAGGGACATATGACAGGAGCGCACTGGAGACCGAGATCCCGAAGATCTTCGGCCTTAAGGATATGGAGGAGGTCTCGGGATATTTGACGGATAACGAGATGACGGATGAGGAATACTTCCAGATCCCCGTAAGGACGGGAGAACTTGCACTTGAAGGGGATGAGGTCTGCAGGAGGATCCTCAGAGTCATAGGCGGAAATATGGGCAGATATACTGCTGCGGTCATTAGAAGGCTCGGGATGAGCTCAAATAAGGTCAGAGTCATACTGATAGGAGGCATATTCAAAGCCGCCAATCCCTGGCTCATGGGACCGTATCTTGAGACAGTGAAGAAGGAAGCACCTGAGGCACAGTTCGTCTCTCCGGAAGAAAAGCCCGTGAAAGGAGCCGTGCTACTCGCACTTGACGAACTGCACGGAAAGGAATACTGAAACTCAGATTAAGGCATTTATGAAAAAAAGAGGTCATGATATCATGACCTCTTGATAGTTTCTTCTTAATTTGGTTTTACGCCTCTTTTAGTTTCTGTTGATCAAAGCAAGCACCAAAACGAAAACTGTAGGAATCAAAATAACCTCTGCAACGTATAAAGCTAACTGCAAATCCATGGATAATCCTCCTTTCGTAAATTGGTCGAACACGTTTATAAAATGACAGATGCTTCTGTCTAATATATCGTTTTAAAAATTATAGTACATTTTTAACATATTTGCAATAAATTGTTTTCAAAAACAGTCTCTGCAAAAAGAAAATGAATATAACTTTCTGCTATAGAGTATATATTATGGGATCGCAGATTTGCAACAACAATATGAATAATTTTCGTGCCTCAATCCATTCTCTGATATAATATACTGCAAATGGACGGACAGGAAAGGAAAACCATGATCAATACTCAGGATTTGGAACGTTTAAAGGAGATGATAAGGTCCGAAGGCCTTTCATTCTATATAGAGACCTATGGCTGCCAGATGAATGCTCATGACTCGGAAAAGATGGGAGGAATACTCCTTGAACTGGGCTACAGGCAGGCAACGGACAAGTTCGGAGCAGACATCGTTCTGTTCAACACCTGTTGTGTGAGGGAGAATGCCGAAAACAAGATCTACGGAAACGTCGGCAAACTGAAACAGGTCAAGAAGCAGAGACCGCATATGATCATAGGAGTCTGCGGCTGCATGATGCAGCAGAAGGATGCTGCCGCCCATCTGTTCAGGATGTTCCCGTTCGTGGACATGTGCTTCGGTACTACAAACATGCAGGAACTTCCGGAGATGATCGCTGGTATACTTCTTGATGATAAGAGACAGCTGAACGTGAAGTATGATGTTCAGGTGGAAGAGGAGATGCCTATGCTGAGGGAACAGCCTCCGCTGGCTTCCGTCAACATAATGCAGGGATGCAATAATTTCTGCTCCTACTGTATAGTTCCATATGTCAGGGGAAGAGAACACAGCAGGCCCATGAAGAACATAGTAAAGGAAGTCGAATTCCTGATCGAGGCCGGATACAGAGAAGTGTTGCTCCTCGGACAGAACGTCAATTCATACGGAAATAATTCGGAAGAAGAGAACTTCCCGAAGCTCCTGGAGGAGATCGCGAAAACAGGCATAGACAGGATCAGATTCATGTCTTCCCATCCAAAGGATGCAGGCAGGGATATGTTCGAGATCATGGCAAGATATCCGAATATCTGCAAGCAGCTCCATCTCCCTGTGCAGTCAGGCTCCACCTCTCTTCTGAAGAGGATGAACAGAAAGTATTCAAGAGAACACTACCTTGATCTCATAAGAGAGGTAAGGGAGATCATGCCCGACATAAAGATCTCCACGGACATAATGATTGGATTTCCGGGTGAAACAGAAGAGGAGTTCCTCGATACTCTTTCTCTAATGAGGGAAGTGAGATACGATTCTTCCTTTGATTTCGTCTATTCTCCGAGGAAGGGGACTCCTGCAGCATCCATGCCTGATCAGATACCCGAAGATGTAAAACAGCAGAGGATCATGCAGATAGTCGCTCTGCAGTCCGAACTCACTTTCGAGAGCAATCTCAGAAACGTGGGAAAAACGGAACTGATCCTGATAGAGGGCAAGAGCTCCAGGGATCCGTCCATGATAGCGGGAAAGACAGACGGCGGAGTAATGGTGAACTGCAGGGGAGATATCTCTCTGGTAGGAGAGATCATACCCGTAAAGATAACAGAAGCAAAAAAGACGACTCTCATAGGAGAGCGTATATAAACGAGGCAAGTTATGCTTAGAAAGACATATGCAAAGGTGGATCTCGGAATCATAGCCGAGAATATCAGGGTGCTCAAGAGATATGCCGGCACTGAACTTATGGCCGTTGTGAAGGCAAATGCATACGGACACGGTATGCTTGAGGTCTCAAAGACCTGTGAGAAGGAAGGCATCAGATGGTTTGCCGTTGCCACTCCGGATGAGGCAGAACTCTTAAGAGAGCATACCGATAAGAAGATCCTCATTCTGTCCTATCCGGGATTCCACGGACCGGTAGAAGAGATGATAGAAAAAGAGATATCATTTGCGGCGTTTACCCCGGAACAGATGGAAGACGCCATCCTTTCATCGAGAAAAGCGGGCAAGAAGGCTCTTATCCACATCAAGGTGGACTCCGGAATGGGAAGGATAGGCCTTACTACGGCAGAAGAGATGGAAGAGCTTCTTGACATGATAGAGGCAAATCCCGATGAGCTGATGCTTGAGGGAGTCTTCACCCATTTTGCCAATTCAGATGAGACTGACAAGAGCTTTGCATATGAACAGCTGAAGAGATTCGAGAATATGGTATCTCTCGTCAGGAAGAGGGGATTTTCTCCTCTAGTACATGCATCCAACAGCGCAGCCATACTTGAGATGAAGGAGGCCCATCTTGACATGTGCAGGATGGGGATAGTCCTCTACGGATGTGCGCCTTCAGATGAAGTGGGAATAGAGGGAACAGGACTCAGGCCAGCTCTCAGCCTTCACAGTTTCATTTCTCATAAAAAGGTGATACACAAGGGAGATACGGTAAGTTACGGAAGACATTTTACTGCCGAGAAGGATGAGACTGTCATCACCGTTCCCATCGGGTATGCAGACGGATACATGAGGATACTTTCCGGAAACACGTTCGGGATCGTGAACGGTCATAAGGTACAGCAGATAGGGAACATATGCATGGATCAGATGATGTTTCTGGCGACCGGGATCGAATGCGAGATAGGGGACGAGATAAAACTCATCTGTGATGAGATCGACGCTGCAGAGCTCGCCAGAAGAGCAAAAACTATAGACTACGAGATACTCACCAACATCTCATCAAGGATACCGAGGGTATATGTCAATGCAGATTGACAAGGAAAAAGCTCTGATCAGAAAACAGATGCTCGAAAAGATGGACTCAGTGTCCCGGGATGTCATCGTCAGGGCTTCTTCGGTGATAGAGAGAAAGGTCCTTGACTATGTCGACAGGGAAGGGATAAAGAGCGTCTTTATATATCTTTCCTTCGGAAACGAGATAATCACCGACGGGATAATAGAAGGTCTCCGCAGAAGAGATATAACGGTCAGTGTCCCAGTCATAGAAGCAAGGGAAATGAAGAGCGTGATATTTGAACAAGGGGACAGTCTTGTTACGGGTCATTTCGGGATCAGGGAGCCTGTCAGGAGATGTTATGCGGATGATGCCGAGCTGTGTCTAGTCCCCGGTATCGCATTTGACAGGAGCCTCATGAGACTCGGTCATGGGAGAGGGTATTATGACCGTTATCTGCAGGGACGAAGGTGCATGAAGATAGGTCTTTTCGGAAGCTGGCAGGAATATGAGAAATTGCCCGCAAATCAATATGATGTGGTGTTGGACGCCATTTTTACCGAAAACTACACAATTTAATCTTTACAAGCAGTTTTTCTTAATCTAAAATGTTAGGGAGTGGAATATAAGTGAGAGTTATAGCCGGAACGGCAAAAGGAAAGTCTCTTCAGACCATAGAAGGGAACGATATCACAAGGCCTACGCTCGAAAAAGTAAAGGAGGCCGTATTCGGATCCATACAGTTCCAACTTGAGGATGCGGTAGTGATAGATCTGTTTGCCGGTTCGGGAGCGCTTGGCATAGAAGCTCTCTCGAGAGGTGCTTCAAGAGCATATTTCGTGGACGATTCCGTGAAAGCTCTGAGAGTGCTCAAAAAGAACGTCGTATCATGCGGATTCTCCGATAGAGCGGTAGTGATGAATTCCGATTTTCGGACAGCACTCGGAAGGATAGGGGAGAAAGCGGATTTCGTTTTTCTGGATCCTCCCTACAGGAGCGGTTACTATGAAGAGGCAATATCACTGATAAGGGAAAAAGGCCTCTTGAAGAAAGACGGGACGATAATTGCCGAGCATGACAGGAGCGTGGAGATAGCCGTTCAGGGCATCATAAAAGAGAAAAGATACGGCCGGACGCTCGTTACTTATATCAGGGGTACAGACGATGAAGATAGTGTTTCCGGGGAGCTTTGACCCGATAACGGTCGGACATATATACATCATAGAGAAGGTGAAGGACCTCTTCGATGACATTACGGTCCTCGTGGAGAACAATCCCGCCAAGAAGTATATGTTTGACATGGACGAGAGGGTAAGGCTCGTAAAGAAAGCCTTAAAGAAATATGACTTCGTAACAGTTGATACCCATGAAGGCCTTACGGTCGAATACTGCAGGGAACATGGCGCGGGATACATACTCCGCGGACTCAGGAATGAGGACGATTTCCGTTATGAGAAGACCCTGGATGCATATAACCACGAGATAGGGAATGTGGAGACTGTATACGTAGTAGCTACAGAGAGGGAGCACGTAAGCTCAAGCGGAGTCAGGGAACTTCTGAACTACGGGGCAGATATAAAGGGATATGTTCCGGAAGAGATTCTGGATGATATAAATAAGATCAAGAAAAATCATTGAGAGCTGTTGGGGGAGAATAAAATGGCTAAATCTAATATTTTTGAATACGTAAACGAGTTGGAAGAAGAGATCGATGCTAGTCGCTATGCACCATTGTCAAAGACCAGCAAGATGGTGGACGAGAAGATAGTAAAAGAGATTATAGCTGATATCAAGAGCTCTCTGCATGAAGAACTTGATTCTTCCGTAAAGATCATGGCTGAAAGGGATCAGATCATAAGTGCTGCCGAGGCTCAGGCAAATGAGATAATCAAGCAGGCCAAGAGAACGGCTGACAACATGATCAAGCAGGAAGAGGTCTATCAGGAAGCGTATGACCGCGCAAACGGACTCATCGAAAAGGCAAACGAGAATGCCAAGCTCATCCGCAAGAGAGCAAACCAGTATGCCGAGGAGATATTCAACGATCTAGAGACATATTACAAGGAGAGCATGGAACTCATCCAGGTCAACAAGGAGCGCCTCGATTCCAAGTCCGAGCAGGATCTCAAGATAGAGACTGACGAACAGGGAGACAAAGAGCCGGAAGAGACCGTTGCAGCTGAATGAGAATTAACTGATCGGAAGATACTGGAAGCATCCGTTTTCGGATGCTTCTGTTTTTGGAGAAGATATGGAGAACAGGAAAACAGTCGGTCTGTCCCTCGGGGCAGGAGCCTCAAGAGGTTTTGCGCATATAGGTGTGCTTAAGACCTTCATAAAGCATGGGATACCGATAGACATCATAACGGGGACCAGCATGGGAGCGCTGGTGGCGGGCCTCTATGCCGCTGGAAACGACATAGGATATATAGAGGATCTGGCCAACAACATATCCATGTCCAAGATAATGGATTTTTCCATCAAGGACGGCGGCTTTCTGAAGGGAAAGAGAGCAGAGGAACTTTTAAGGGCGATTACGGGAAACAAGAGCATAGAACAGCTGAAGATCCCGTTCTCTTGTGCAGCAATAAGCCTCAGCACCGGAAAGGTCAGACATTTTGACAGGGGAGGGCTCTGTGAGGCCATAAGGGCAAGCATCTCTATGCCCGGCATATTCGCTCCGTACAGGATAGGGGATGACCTGTACATTGACGGAGGACCTGTCGCAAGACTGCCCTTCAAAAAGACAAGGGAGATGGGAGCAGAAGTCCTCATAGGCGTGGATGTCGCATGGAGGGGCCAGACGAGCAAGACGACCGACAACCCAAACCCGATATCGGTCCTTCAGTCTGCGATCAACTTTGCCGCATGGGAGATAACACAGCAAGAGGAGCAGGAAGCGGACGTAATGATCACTCCTGACGTTTATGACATCAATCCCTTCTCACCGAAGGAATGTGAGAAATGCATAAGGATAGGAGAGGAGACTGCTGAAAAAGCGGTGGACAGGATAAAGGAGTTAATCAGAGGCTGATGAACTTCTCTGTCAGATCCCTTCTCGAGGGAGAGGGCTTTCTTAGAACAGAAGAATATATATCGGAGGCTTCGGCCTCCTTTTTTATGAGCTCGTCTTCGAGCACGTCCTTTAGATTCGTATATACGGGGAAAACAGATCTTTCACTCAGAGCGGCCAGAAGAGGACTGCTCTCTTTTCTGATGCCGAGTACATGGATGAAGGGCCTTTCAAGCAGAAGAGTCAGATACTCTTTTGTGATACCAAGCACATACTGGCATGCGATGCGTCTGATCCTTGAAAGAGAGAATCTCTTGGATTTCACCTTCTCATACAGGTCTTCAAGCGTGGTGGCGGTCTTTGCTGCCTCATGGAAACGCCTGCCGATGCCTTCACCGGCTTCGGGAACGTCTTCCAGAGCTTTTGGGTCTTCGGTCCTGAGTCTGTACATCAGAATGGAGAAGAACCTTTCAGGGTCTGGGAGCGTGTCTGTATCCAGGATATCCTGGGAGAACGGAACAAAAGAAGATATTTCACGGGAGGTATACATCATGCGCCTTATCTCGAGACCTGAAGCGATTCCGCCATTTATATCACTGCCGTCGTGAGCATTATTTCTTACGATATTCTCCGGAACAATGCTGCTGTTCATGGCAAGAAGGCTCTTTATATATTCTGTTGCAAGGATGTTGTTTGGAAGAGAGAGAATGTCGCCTGATTCCTCTCCCAGAACTTCTCTCACGGCAAGATCCCTTGCTTTGGCATATGAGAGACCTGAAGAAAGGTTGTCCCTGAGCACGCTCCTAAAGAGGGGAGGCTCGTTAAGGAGAAAACGGGATATCGATATCAACTTATCGATATCCTTCTCCTCGGTACCGAAGGAGAGACGGTCTATTATACCCGTTCCGTTAAGGATCTTCACTGCTCCGTATGCAAAGGTGGCCGCAGTACTTACCGAAAAACCCACCGGAAGAGAGATGACCATATCGGCTCCGTTCTCAAGGGCTATTCCGGCTCTCTTCCACTTGTCTAATATTGCCGGTTCACCTCTCTGGACGAAATTGCCGCTCATGATCACCACTACCCTGTCGGAACTGTCTTTCTTCAGCCGGGAAAGCTGATAAAGATGCCCGTTATGGAAGGGATTATATTCGGCTATGACTGCGTATGTGCTCATAAAATCCTTTAAAAAATCCTTTGGATAAGATATAATTAATTGGCAATTTTTATTATACATCAATTGCCAGCTTATATTTTAAAGATTAGATTATCGGAGGAAAATCAGTAATGACCTATATCTTAGTCATTAACGCAGGCAGCTCTTCCATCAAGTATCAGCTTATTGATATGGACAATGAGGAAGTAAAAGCAAAGGGACTTGTAGAAAGAATCGGTATTGAAGGTGCACAGCTTACCCATACCACCACAGGCAAGGATAAGATCATCGTAAAGAAGGCAATGGCTGACCACGGCGTAGCAATGCAGGAAGTTATCAAAGCCCTTACTGATGAAGAATTAGGTGCAGTCAAGTCAATGGATGAGATCCAGGCAGTCGGACACAGAGTGCTCCATGGCGGAGAGAAGTTCACCCAGCCTTCACTCGTCGACGAGAACGTGCTTGACGGTATCAGAGAGTATATCGAGCTCGGACCTCTTCACAACCCGGCAAACATAAAGGGAATAGAGACATGCATGGCACTCATGCCCGGCATCCCGAACGTTGCAGTATTCGATACTGCTTTCCATCAGACGATGCCAGACTATGCATATCTTTACGGAATCCCCTATGATGCATACAAGGATCACAAGATCCGTAAATACGGATTCCACGGAACATCCCACAGATACATCACGATGCAGATCGAGAAGAAACTCGGAAGGAAAGATCTCAGGATCATCACCTGCCATCTCGGAAACGGTTCCAGCCTTGCAGCAGTCAAGGATGGAAAATGCATCGACACCACGATGGGACTTACCCCTCTTGAAGGTCTCATAATGGGAACACGTTCGGGAGACATCGATCCTACCGCAGTCACATACATCATGAAGAAGTACGACATGACGGCAGAAGAAGTCGTGAGCTTCCTCAACAAGAAGAGCGGTGTTCTCGGTATCTCCGGAGTCTCTTCAGACTTCCGTGACCTCGAGGCCGCAGCAAATGAAGGAAATGAGAAGGCACAGCTGGCTCTCAACATGTTCATCTACAGGATCAAGAAGTACATCGGTGCTTTCGTAGCAGCTCTCGGCGGAGTTGACGTCATAGCATTTGCCGGCGGAATCGGCGAGAACGACGGCTATATCAGGTCCGAGTGCCTTAAGGGTCTTGATTTCCTTAACGTCTCCATCGACGATGAGGCAAACAAGGGCAGGGGAGAGCTGGACATCACCGGAGCTGACAGCAAGGTGAAGGTGCTCGTCATTCCTACCAACGAAGAGCTCATGATAGCCCGCGAGACCAAGGCTCTGGCCCTCTAATTTACAGGTTGACAGGGGAAAAGTGCGCTAATATAATATTATAGCTAGGATTGAGGACTACTATGCAGTTAGATGCAAAGACAGTACTTGATAATCCCGGAAAGAGATTTGGGTTTCTCATCACCGGGATACCGGTCTCAGATGAATTTCCCTATGAGTTCAGGTTCACGAAGGACGTGAAGGCAGAGGGAGAATACTGGTCCGAGGACGAAAAGATATTCGTATCCATGCATATAGAGTTTTCCCTGGAGGAGACGTGTGCGAAATGCCTGAAACCTCTGGAATACAGCTCAGTGACGGAAAGCGAAGTGGTCTTTTCCCAGTCGGATGAAGATGAAGAGTATTACCTGACGGACGGAATGACTGTTATGCTCGATAAGGCAGTATTGGATGAGATCTCGTTGAATCAGCCCATGCAGTATCTCTGCAAGGAGGATTGTAAGGGACTGTGTCCCATCTGCGGACAGGATCTGAATGAAGGAACGTGTGATTGCGACACTTCTTTATCAAGGATCAACCCATTTGAAAAGTTAAAAGACTTGTTTTAATCGTAAGGAGGTGTGTGGTAATGGCAGTACCAAGCAGAATTACTTCAAAAGCAAAGGCACGTATGAGGAAGGCGCATATCAAGCTTTCTTCCCCGAATCTCGTAGAGTGCCCTCAGTGTCATGAACCGATGCTTGCTCACAGAGTATGCAAGAACTGCGGTTATTATGGCGGCAAGGCGATCGTAGAGAAAAAGTAATCATTGATTAACGTGTACAGGCATCTCCAGGGATGCCTGTATTTTTGTGCCTTGAGGAACATAGAAAAAGACCTTTCCGTAAATGCGGAAAGGCCTGAGTAAAAAACGATCTGTTTACAGAGCCGGATCTTCAGTATATCTCTCGACTGATATATCCGTCTCATCGAGGAGCCTCTGGGAGAAGTCATCGGGATACGAGTTCCTGTATACTATCCTCTTGATGCCGCTGTTGATTATCATCTTGGCACAGATGACACAGGGGAAGTGAGTCACGTATATGGTGGCTCCTTCTATGGAAACGCCCATCTTAGCAGCCTGTATAATGGCGTTCTGCTCGGCGTGTATCGCATAGCAGAGCTCGTGCCTGGTCCCGGATTCTATGCCGAGCTTTATCCTCATGCATTCGCCTCTGTCAACGCAGCTCTTGAGGCCTGCAGGAGCGCCGTTGTAACCGGTGGTGAGTATCCTCTTGTTCTTGACGATGACTGCGCCGACATGCCTGTTTTCCTTGTAGCAGCTGGACCACTGTCCGATGGTATCGGCCAGGTCGATGAACCTCTTATCCCATTTATCCATAGTAAAAGCCTCTTCCATGATTTTTATCTACAATATCACGAACGGACTCCGAATTCAATCGGGAAGGGAAGAGCCTTGTATACAAATTATTTACACTTGGCCGGGAATTTGGTAACCGTGTTCCGTTTATAATAACAATGAGAAAAAAGGAGTATGAATTGAACAGAAATAACAGAAACAAAACAAGAAAAGGCAGGAAGGAACTGCCGCTCAGGATAATCCCCCTCGGAGGAGCGGGAGAGATAGGAAAGAACATGACCGTCATCGAGTACGGTGATGACATGATAGTAATAGACATGGGACTCATGTTTCCTGAGAGTGGGATGCCGGGCATAGACTACCTTATCCCAGACACCAGATATCTGGACGAAAACAAAGATAAGCTGAGGGCTTTCTTCATAACCCACGGCCATGAGGACCACATAGGAGCATCCCCTTATGTACTGGCAAAATACCATGTGCCGGTATATGCCACCAGGCTCACGAACGCTCTCATAAGCATAAAGCTTCAGGAGCATATGGTGGAAGGAGCAGACTTAAGGGACATAAAGGAAGGCGACAGGATAAACGCCGAACCCTTTGAAGTCGAGGCATTAAGAGTATCTCACAGTATAGACGATGCAGTGGCTTTTGCCATACATACTCCCGTGGGAACGATCGTCCATACCGGGGACTTCAAGATAGATTTCACGCCGATTGACGGAAAGAGAGCAGACCTGGAGAGATTCACGGAACTTGGGAAACAGGGCGTGCTGGCACTGCTGTCCGACAGCACCAATGCCGAGCATGAGGGATATACCATCTCGGAGAAAAAGGTAGGAGAGGCCCTTGAGAGGTATTTCACCGAGGCAAAGGGAAGGGTGATTGTCGCCACGTTCGCCTCCAATATACACCGTTTGCAGCAGATAATAGATATCTGCAGAAAGCACGGAAGGAAGATCTGCTTTACGGGCAGGAGCATAATAAAGGTCACGACGGTGGCTAAGGAGCTCGGATACCTCAGCATACCGGACAAGATGGTGATAGAAGAGGATAAGCTCTCAGACCACAGAAGCAGCAAGGTAACCATTGTCGCTACAGGAAGCCAGGGCGAGCCAATGAGCGGCCTTTACAGGATGGCGATGGGAGAGCACCGTAGCATATCCATAACTCCGAAGGATCTCGTGATATTATCCTCCTCATCGATACCCGGAAACGAGAAGAACATCGCCCATGTGATAAACCTTCTTTACAGGAGCGGAGCAAAGGTAATAAACAGCGAGATAGCTCAGGTACATGTTTCAGGGCACGCCATGAAGGAAGAACTGAAACTGATGCTCGCCATGGTGAAACCGAAGTTCTTCATACCGGTGCACGGGGAAGAAAAACATCTGTATGCACATGCCAAGCTGGCTGAGGAGATGGGCGTATCCTCATCAAATATACTGCTTCCGAAGATCGGAATCCCCTGTGAGATAATGAAGGGTAAATTAACCTATGGCGCAACGGTGGATTCAGGATTTATAATGATAGATGGACTTGGCGTGGGAGACGTCGGTGCAAGGGTCTTAAGGGAGAGACAGGCACTGATGGAGAACGGAGTCTTCATAGCCGTCATCCCGATCATGAGATCCCAGAGGACGCTCTTTGCGGAGCCGGAGCTCACTCAGAAGGGCTTCATATTCGTAAAGGAGGCCGAGGACATCATGAAAGAGGCTAGGAAGATAGTCATAAAGGCAGTGGAAGACAGTTCCTCCCTCAGGAACTTCAGCTATGCCAACATAAAGAACAGAGTAAAGAACGACCTGTCGGATTTCTTCCGAGAGAAGATAAAGAGGGATCCGATAATAGTGCCGATCATAATAGAAGTATAAGGAGAACTGATATGTATATCTATGACAGAGCTAACCTGCTTGCACAGGATATAAAGGAGAGCCCTGAGTTCAAGGAATACAAGGAACTCAAGGATGAAGTCTTTGCGGATGAGACCACGAAGAACCTGATCAAACAGTTCAAGAAGGCACAGTTCGAGGCACAGGGAGCCTATATGGCCGGGCAGGAGCCTTCAAAGGAACTCATGGACCAGATCCAGAAGATAGGCCAGGTGCTCCAGCTGAATGAAAAGGTGACGAGGTACTTCGGAGCAGAGTACAAGCTCCACACTATAGTCAGCGATATATATAAGATAATAGGGGACGCCTTTGAACTCGATACCGGGTTCATGGAAGACTGATTAGCGAGGATCCTTTAATGGCAGATGAGAACAATAAGAAAAGAGAGATAGATGCTGTGGAATACACAGCCAAGAAGACTGGGAAATATGACATCGAGAAGAACGATGCCATAAAGACCAGAGCTCTTAAGGAAGAAGAGATAAGGAAGGTAAAGGAAGAGGCGATGAAACCGAAAAAGAGGTGGCCAAGGTCATTTGACGCTACCTGGTCGGGCCTTGCCCTCAACCTCTTAAGGAATCTCGTCATAGTCGCACTTGCGGTAGTGATAGTCTACTTCATAGGCATAAAGGCCTATAAGTATGTGTATTCCCATTACGTTGAACCCATGGATCCCGAGAGCACCGAGCAGATAGAGGTGGTCATAAAGAAGTCCGAGAGCCTTAAATCCATATCTAAGAAGCTGGAGGAGGCCGGTATCATCAGGAGCGCAACGGTATTCAAATACTATGTGGACTTTTCCGACATGAGCTCTAAGCTCCTTGCAGGTAAGTTCAAGCTGTCACCGAGCATGACCTATGATGACATAATAAACGTACTCAAGCGTCCTTCTGCTGCCCAGACCTCCACCAGGGTCACGCTCATAGAAGGCATAACCATAAAGGAAATGGAGGATAAGCTGCTCCAGGAAGCAGTGCTTGAAAGCACGGTTAACATGGATTCCAGGACGATGCTCGGAGAAAGATATTACGCTGACTACTGGTTCATCAAGGAAGCCATGGACAGGGACAGGGCAAACACGCATCACAGGACATATATGCTCGAGGGATATATGTTCCCCGACACATATGATTTCTACATCTCCTCGGATACCGATGTGGCAGTGAAGAAGATGCTGAACAGGTTCAAGGAGATATATACGGAAGAATACCGCAAGCGTGCGGAAGAAATCGGCATGACTACCGATGAGGTCGTCATACTCGCATCGATAATAGAAAAGGAAGCAGGAAAGCTGGAGGATTTCCCGAAGGTATCCGCATGCTTCCATAACAGACTTACAAAGGGCATGAAGCTCCAGTCGGACGCCACACTGGCATACGCGATGCCCGAGAAGAAATTCTCCTGGACGAGTGAGGAACTGAAGACCGATACCCCATACAACACATATCTGTATGACGGACTCCCGGTGGGCCCGATCTGCAACCCTGGAAAGGCTGCCATAGAGGCTGCCCTTTATCCGGATCAGGATATGATAAAGGAAGGATATCTGTACTTCGTCGCTGCAAACCTTGAAGAGGGCGAGATACTGTATGCGAAGACATATGAGGAGCACCTCAAGAACGTCGAATACGCTAAACAGTTCTGGCCGAGCTGATGATCATCTGACCATATGAAAAAAGTTGAACTGCTTGCCCCTGCCGGAAATATGGAGTGCTTTGAGACAGCACTGAGATTCGGAGCGGACGCCATATATCTTGCAGGGAAGAAGTTCGGTCTAAGAGCATTTGCCGACAACTTTACCGAAGAGGACATCGTGAACGTGGTGAAAAGGGCTCACGAGCTGGGAAAGAAGGTCTATGTGACAGTCAATTCCCTCATGCACAACGATCAGCTGGACTCTCTGCCGGGATACATCCGTTTTCTCAAGGAAGCGGGAGTGGACGCGGCGATAGTGTCGGATCCTGCAGTGATAATGCTATGCAGGGAGATCGGACTTGAACTGCATATAAGTACACAGATGAGCACTATGAATTACAGTAGTGCTCATTTCTGGTATAACAACGGAGCTAAGAGAGTAGTACTCGGACGCGAGGCTTCCCTTGATGAGATAAAGGAGATAATAAGGAATATTCCCGAGGATCTCGAGATAGAGACCTTTGTACACGGGGCCATGTGCGTTGCCTATTCAGGAAGATGTTTCCTCTCCGCAGTGTTAACCGGAAGGAGCGGCAATGAAGGTTCGTGTGCTCAGCCCTGCAGATGGAAATATGCCCTCTACGAGCGCCAGGACCATCCGGGCGAATATTTCCCGATAGAGCAGGAGGGACACGAGAGCTTCATACTGAATTCAAAGGACATGATGCTACTCGACCACCTTCCGGAGCTCATAGAATCCGGCATCGCATCCTTCAAGGTTGAAGGCAGGATGAAATCCATCTACTATGTCGCCACAGTGGTCAATTCCTACAGGAGGGCCATAGACGAATACTATAAGGATCCGGCAAACTATCATCTGGATGAGAGGCTTCTTACCGATGTGAAGGACTCCGCTACCAGAGGTTTCACTACTGGCTTTTATTTCGATCATGGGGACGATTCCCTGGATAATGAAAGGGCAAGGATAGAGAGGAACTTCCTGTTCTGCGGAATAGTGACCGAGGAGAGGGACAGTGAGGGATATGTCACCGTGGAACAGAGAAACAAGTTCTGCATAGGTGATACACTGAACATACTCGCTCCCGACGACCTCTATGGTGAGGAATTCACGGTCACTTCCATAAAGGACATGGAGGGACTCGACAGAGAGAGCGCACCGCATCCGCAGGAAAAGGTGAAACTGTATTGTCCTTTTGAGATAAAGAAGGACACTCTTTTAAGGATCAGACTTAAAAAGGAGGAATGACATGGCTGATAATTCCCTTCAGATAGAAAGATTCATTAAGAGGGTAAGAGAGACAGACAATATAGTGTTCCTCGGAGGAGCGGGAGTCTCCACCGAGAGCGGCATACCTGACTTCAGAAGCGCCAAGGGACTGTATTCCAGCGGAGGACCCATATCTCCGGAGGAGATGCTCTCCCACCATTTCTTTATCCGCCATACCGACGAGTTCTATGATTTCTATAAGAAGAACATGCTCTATCCGGATGCACAGCCTAATGTGACCCACAAGGCACTTGCAAGGCTGGAACAGATGGGAAAACTGAAGGCAGTGATCACCCAGAACATAGACAATCTCCATCAGGCAGGAGGCAGCCATAAGGTATGGGAACTCCACGGTTCCGTATACAGGAACTACTGCATGAAGTGCGGCAAGTTCTTTGGTCTCGATTACATTCTGAAGTCCGAAGGAGTCCCCGTGTGCGACAGCTGCGGAGGCACGATAAAGCCGGATGTGGTCCTCTATGAGGAGAGCCTTGACGGAGGAGTTATAAACGGATCAGTGAACGCGGTCATGAACGCAAAGATGATGATAGTCGGAGGGACTTCACTTAACGTGTACCCTGCAGCAGGACTTATCAATTATTATGAAGGCCATGATCTCGTGCTCATAAACAGGGATGCCACTCCGTATGACAGCTATGCCGACATAGTGATACATGATTCCCTGGGCAAGGTGTTCGGAGAACTGATGGAAAGACTGGAAAGCGAAGAAAAGTGATGAAGACAGCACTCGTTACCGGAGGCACCGGAGACATCGGAAGGGCAATCATAAGAAGACTTGTAGAAAGCGGATACCGTGTCATATTCACATACGAAAAAAACGAGAGGATGGCACGTTCCCTCTCTGCGATGCTCGGAGCAGAGGGGATAAGATGCGACATCTCAGATGACAGGAGCCTGGAAGACCTCTTCAGGATACTCGGCGAAAAGGGAGAGTCTGTAGACATCCTTGTCAACAATGCCGGAATATCCAGAGAAGGGCTCTTCATCGATTCCGTCATAGAGGACTGGAAGGACATGTTTGACGTCAATTTCTTCGGAGCGGTAAGGATGACAGGAAAGGTCCTGCCGGACATGCTCTCGAGAGGAGAGGGCATCATCATCAACATGGCTTCCATATGGGGCATAAAAGGCGCATCCTGCGAGAGCATATATGCCGCGACCAAAGCGGCGCTCATAAATCTTACGAAATCTCTGTCTAACGAGTATGCCCGTTCGGGCATAAGAGTGAACGCCGTAGCCCCGGGATTCATAGAGGGCAGGATGAACTCTCACTACAGCACGGAAGACAGGGAAGAGATACTTGAGGAGATACCCGAAGGCCGTTTCGGGACTCCGGATGATGTTGCAAAGACAGTCGTTTTCCTTGCGGGAGACGATTCGGGATATATAACGGGACAGACCATATCCGTGGACGGAGGATGGTCACAGATCTGATATGGACATAATAACCTTCAGTCATGTAAACAAATCCTTCGGGGAGCAGCAGGTCCTTGAGGACGTCAGCTTCACCGTGAGAGACAATGACAAGATCGGCATCATGGGAATAAACGGAGCAGGAAAGACCACCCTGTTCCGTATTCTTATGGGCGAAATGGATCATGACGACGGTTACGTGAGCGTAAGGAAGAACCTTAATCTAGGCTATATGGCCCAGCAGATCGAACTTGATTCCCAGGCCTCAGCATATGAGGAGGGGATCAGCGTCTTCTCCGATCTCCTTGAGATGGAGGACAGGATACAGGAACTCCAGTACAGAATGGACGGGGGAGACCACAGCATAGAGACCGTGGAGGCGTTCTCCAAAGTCCAGGAGAGATATATCGACAACGGAGGGATGACATATAAGTCCATAACTCTCTCCGTTATGAGGAACCTGGGACTCAGCGAGACGGAATGCCACATACCTATCAATTCCCTGAGCGGAGGGCAGAAGACCAGGGTCATGCTGGCAAAATTGCTGCTCTCAAAACCCGATGTTCTGCTCCTTGACGAGCCTACAAACCATCTTGACATCGAAGCGATAGAATGGCTCGAGAAGTATCTATCAGACTATCAGGGGACCATACTCGTAATATCCCATGACAGGTATTTCCTGGATCGTTTCGTGACCAAGATATATGAACTCGAGAACAGAAGGATCACTGAGTATTCGGGCAACTATTCCGATTACATAAGAGTCAAGACCGAGAGAGAAGAGGCCCTCGAAAAAGACTATGACAAGAAGATGAAGGAGCTGCGGCGCCTTGAGGACATGATAGAGCTCCAGAAGAGGTGGAATACCGAGAGGAGCTTCATTACGGCAAGACACAAGGAGAAGGCTGCCGAAAGGCTCAGGAATACCATCATCGCTCCTGCGGCAAAGCAGGAGGAGATGAGATTAAGGCTCACATCCCTTGAGCGTTCGGGAAACGATGTCATACTCGTAAGGGACCTTGCCAGGATCTTCAGTGACGGACTGCTCTTCCATAACGTGTCCTTCGATCTCTTCAGACAGGACAGGGCATTCATACTCGGAAGGAACGGTACGGGAAAGACGACTCTCATAAGGATGATAATGGGAGAGGAACTTCCGGATGAGGGAGAGATAAGGATAGGGTCCAAGGTAGATATCGGATATTATTCCCAGGGACAGGAGAACCTGCCTGATGAGAAGACCATACTTGAGGCCGTTTACGTGAATACCGATGAATCGAGCATAGGAAAGATTAGGACAGTGCTCGGCTCCTTCATGTTCCACAATGATGACGTGGACAAACTCATAGGCACGCTTTCAGGAGGCGAGAAGGCAAGGGTAGCCCTTGCGATACTCATGCTTTCAGGCTGTAATCTGCTTATACTTGACGAGCCTACGAATCACCTCGACATGAGGTCCAGAGAGATACTCGAGAACGCCATCCTGAAGTACGAGGGTACGGTGCTCGCAGTATCCCATGACAGATACTTCATAGACAAGCTGGCCACCAAGGTGTTCGATCTTTCAAGAGAAGGGATGGAGACATATCCAGGAACATATTCAGAATACACCTCTTTCAAGGCCTCCAGGGAGATCCCTGAGGAGACCATGAAGATTACCGAGATCAAAGAGACCTCTTCCGGAGCAGAATACAGGCGCAAGAAGGCCGAGGGATCCGAGAGAAGGAAGAGAAGGACCAGACTAAGGAACCTTGAGACAGGTATTGCTTCCGCAGAGGAAAAGATAGCAAAGGACAATGCTCTTCTCGAAAGGGAGGATATAATGTCCGATTACGAGAAGGTAAAGGAACTGAGTGAAGAGATTAGCGCTCTTGAGACCGAACTAGCCGCTCTTTATGCGGAATGGGAGGTCCTGGCGCCTATTGTTGAAGAGGAAAATGATGGACAGGACTGAAGGACTTGAAGAAAAGATAGGCTATACATTTAAAGACAGGGAACTTCTTAAGGAAGCTCTCACGCATTCTTCCTGCCAGACGGGTTCATCATATGAAAGACTGGAATTCCTCGGGGACTCCGTGCTCGAGATAATCGTGAGAAAGAAACTCTTTGAACTGTTTCCGGAAGACGATGAGGGAAGGCTCACCCACATGAGGATAAGACTCGTGGGAGAGGAATATCTCTCAGGATGGGCGAAAAAGATCTCTCTTGGAGACCATATCCTGTTTGGATACGGGGAGATAATGAACGGAGGAAGGGAGAAAGAATCCATACTTGCCGATGTAGTGGAGTCTCTGACGGCAGCAATATACCTCGATGGAGGCATGGAGGCTGCTGAAAAGTTCGTGAACTCTGTCATAAGCAACAAAAACGGTATAGACATCCCTGCTGACTACAAGTCCGAACTGCAGGAGCTTATCCAGAAGGACGGATTGCCCCACACGATATCATATCAGGAATCAGGCCGGGAAGGGCCTCCTCATAATCAGGTGTTCACCATGGATCTGATGATCGACGGGGAACTGATGGGAACCGGGAAGGGCTCCTCTAAGAAGAATGCCGAAAAGGAGGCGGCAAAGGTGGCTCTCGAAAAACTCAATAATACTGTATGATCAAAATAGCCAACACTTTTCCGCATCTCTTGTTTTAGTTATACTTTTTGTATATTCCCAAAATGCGCTTATTTGATGTTTCAGAAGACTATTATCTATATGGAAATGTTACTTTTCTATGAAAGGCACATTGTATATAACGACTTATAGTATTGTATTAATACCGACATTAAGAAGGTTGAAGAAGAAACATATATGAAGAGATTTATGATCGGACTTTCGGCTTTAATTTTGTTTTTCAGTACCCTTTTTCTGTTTCATAGCACTATGGCATCACATGCAGTTGCATATACTGTAGATGAAAAGGAACTCATTACTGAACCATATGACCAGAATTTGGTGAAAACAATGGCATGGTTGATAGCGCCGGGTGTAAAGCCAAGCCTCAGTCGTGTATTTAGACTGATAGGCGAGTATTACTCCGCTTTTTTTTCTCCTATCCATAAGATGTCTGAGAATACTGGTAATCGGTCATTTGACCTTCTACTTAACGAAGGAATGATAACGGAATACAGGATTTGTACTTTCGAAGATGGCTCCAGAGTGGTATTACTTCTGAAGAACAATGATCAGAAAGAAGAGTTTAACAGGGAGATACAGGAAAAGTGTTATGAGTATGTTCAGAGGTATTCCAAACCTTATCTGATAAAGGAGAGTAAAGAAGGCTTTATAATCTATGATTCTGATAACATATCTGAGATGATAGCTCCCGATAAATATATCTATATGCTTGTAGAAGTTGGAGAATATAAGATATATAAGACGAGGGAGGAGAACAGAAGGAATAAGCAAAACTGATATAGGCGCTCAGTATGATGACTGAGCGCTTTTCAAATGTCACGATCTTTTTCTGAGATATCGTCTCACCTTGTTGATATGTCTCTCAAAGGAACCGTTGTTCAGAAGTTCAGCCAGTATATACTGGTCAAACAGCGGGACAGTGCATGAGAGACGCGATACGAGTTCTATCTTCGCTTTATCCATATCCTCCGGAAACACCATATAGCCTATCCTTATCGATGGTGCGATGGTCTCCGAGAAGGTGTTCAGATAAAGTATGCTCTTACCTCCGGAGATTGAGAACAGGGTATCCTGGCTGTTTGTAGCCACGGAGAATTCCGAAGAGAAATCGTCCTCTATCATGAAATGACCTGACTCACCCGCCCATTTTACGTATTCATGTCTTTTTGAAATGGAAGCGGTTATGCCACTTGGATAACTGTGGAAAGGAGTCACGTGGAGTATGTCTGCTCTGGTATCCATAAGATCCTTCGAATGGATACCGTTCTTTCCAAGTTTCAGCTCCAGAAGTTCCACTCCCTGAGACAGATATGAGTCCTTTATCATGTGATAGCAGGGGTCTTCTATGCCATATACATGCTCTCTTCCGAACATGAGGACTATGAGCCCGTAGAGATATTCTGAGCCTGATCCTATGAGTATCCTGTCAGGGGACACGGATATGTTTTTTGCCTTTGCAAGGTAGTTCGATATTGCACGCCTAAGTATCGGGGAGCCGTTGTTCTCGGATTTTATGAACAGGGAATCGCCATAGTCGGTAAGAACTTTTCTTGCGGCCTTGGCATAATTCGTAAAAGGAAAAGAAACATCGCTCTTCTTATATGAGGATGATGGCCCCTGCCCGGAGGTGATATCCTCTCCCATAAGTATGTTGTCGGTGGATCTGTATATCACGAAATATCCGCTCTTTTCGCGGGGCTCAACATACCCTTCCTCGACCAGCAGGGAATATGCATGCTCGATAGTGATCATGCTGAAATATCCCTCCTGCTCGATGGATCTTTTCGAAGGGAGCCTGCTTCCGAACGGATAGAGTCCTGAGACTATATCCTTCTTCAGCATCGTATAGAGCTGCAGATATGCAAAACGTCCGGATGAATCATCCCTTATATACATATTCAGATCTCCAGTCTGTCCTTTACTGCATCTTCAAGCTCTTCAAGTGTGCACTTAAAGGAGCCCTGTGAGAAAAACGCGTCCTTTCCTCCGCCTCTGCCGGAGAGGAGGGAATTGAGCTCTGTCGTGAGATCCCTTATGTTTCCGTCTCTTTTTCCGAGACAGTATCTGTAGCCAGTATCATCATTTCCTCCGGCAACCAGGACGGTACCTGTGGTCTTATCCATCAAGGCCACAGTGAGCTCTCTTATATAGTCGGGGTCATAAGTATCAGTTGCCATGAAAATGTCCTTTTCAGGATCCGCTGATGCTGCAAGAAAGCCTATGTTATCCCTGTTCAGACGTATTATCCTGTTTTTCAGGGAATCCCTGTCGTTCAGAAGAGTGCTCACCGCAGAGGAAGTTTCGAACGGTTTTGCGGAGAGGAGTCTCGATACGGAACGATTTTCCATATATATCCTGTTAAGATAGTCAAAGGCGCGCTTTCCTGCCATCAGCTCGATCCTGACTCCGCTTCTCACTTTCGACAGGTTGATGAGCTTTATGAGGCCGATCTCTCCGGTCCTGGAAACATGAGTCCCGCAGCAGGCACATCTGTCAGCGTAGGGGAACTCCACGATCCTGACCCGACCCGTAAGCTCCTTTTTGCTCCTGTAGTCGTCCTCTACGTCATCCTCACTGTCATAGAACCTGATCACCGGAGCGATGTCCTTGCGCACATATTCGTTTGCAAGGGTTTCAATGAGAAACACGTCCTCCTCCGTAAGCATTCCGTTGAAATCTATCTGCACCGTTTCAGCACCCATGTGGAAGCCCACGTTATCATAACCGAAACGGCGGTGTATGAGCCCGGAGACTATGTGCTCGGCGGAATGCTGTACCGTATAGTCCGTTCTTCTGTCATCGTCGACCCGTCCCTCGACATAACTGCCCTCGCTGATTGGCTCCTCGAGATAATGGAGGATCCGGCCGTTCTTTTCATGGACTTCAAGGACTTTCTTCTTCGAGAGAGTACCTTTGTCCGAGGGCTGTCCGCCCCCCTCAGGATAGAAAGCAGTCCTGTCTAGTTCTGCAAAATAGTGTCCGTTCATCTCACCCGCAGAGATGACCTTTGCATAAAAAACTCTTAATGTGGGATCGGTTTCGAATAATCTTTCTGTCATGGCATTTCACCTTCCTGTCAATGCAGATTATATCATAAGGAATTCAGCATATGACGTGTTTGGATTTTGCGGAAACGTGTATGATATGATGAATAATAAAGAAGGGAGAAGGATCCCATGAGAGAAGATTATGACATCATAGTCATCGGGGCAGGTCCTGCCGCAGGAGTATTCACCGCAATGGCGGACAGCAGCCTCAGCATACTTAAAATAGACGGTTCAAGGGAAGGCGGGAAACCCTGCGGAGGGCTCCTTGCACCCCAGACGGTAAAGGCACTGAAGGACATCGGCTTGACCGTACCGGAAGAAGTCAGGGTCTCACCGGAAGTAAGATATATAAGGACGATGGATATCGGTACCGGAAGGGAAAGAGATTATCCAAGGAACTACGTGAACGTTGACCGGGAGAGATTCGACAGATGGCTGAACACCCTTCACGGAGAGAATACATATGAACTCAAGGGAAGTGCCTTTGAGATATCGGAGAAGAACGGACTGTATTATGTGAAGGCAAGACTCGGGTGCGGGAATGAAGTCACCTTCACTGCGAGATACGTTATAGGAGCAGACGGAGCAGGCGGCATTACCAGGAGATACCTTTACAAGGACGACACCATAAAGAGGTTCGTGGCGCTCCAGGAGTGGTACAGACTGAACGAAAAGGACAGCGGTTTTGCCTGTGTGTTCCACACTCCCACGAGTCCCTCCTGTTCCTGGATATTCACCAAGGAAGACAGGATAGCATTCGGAGGCGCTTTCGAGGGAAAGGGCTCGAAGGAGGCTTTTTCTGAGCAGAAGAGGATACTCACGGAGAGATACGGGTATGATTTTTCAGAGAAGCTCTCATATGAAGGCTGTCAGGTGATGAGGCCTTTCAGGAAGAAGGACATCAGGGCAGGAGAAAACGGCATATTCCTCATAGGAGAGGCTGCCGGGCTCATAAGCCCGATCACCTTCGAGGGGATAAGCTTTGCAGTTAGATCCGGAGCGGCACTTGCTAAAGCGTTTACGAAAGCGGATATCAGAGAAGCATATGAAAATGCAGTCGAGCCTTTAAGGGAAGAGATAATGAGAAAGAAAAAGAGATGGCCTTTCATGTACAGGCGTTTCCTAAGGAATCTGGTACTCATGTCAGGATATGGGGCAGTCAGAAAATGACTGCTCTTTTTATATTTGACATATACCCCCAGGGGGTATAAAATGAAGGTGCACGGAGGTATGATGATATGGAAAAGAAACATGACAACGATCATACGATGCACAAGATAAGAGAGCCTGAAGAGAAGAAAGAACTCATACACAGGCTGAACAGGATAGAAGGACAGGTGAGAGGACTCAGGAACATGGTGGAGAACGACATCTACTGTACAGAGATACTCACCCAGACATCTGCTGTGATCGCCGCCCTCAACTCTTTCAACAGGGATCTGCTGGACAGACATGTACGCTCCTGTGTCGCTGATGACATAAGGGAAGGGAACCGTGAAAAAATGGACGAGCTTCTCGTTATGCTGAGAAAGCTCATGAAATAAGGATGGGATATGAAACAATATAACGTTACCGGGATGAACTGTGCGGCATGCAGCGCCCGTGTCGAAAAGGCAGTCTCGAAGGTCGAGGGAGTCACCTCCTGTTCGGTAAGCCTTCTCACGAACTCCATGGGAGTCGAAGGGACTGCCGCAGATGAAGCCATAATAAAGGCAGTAGAGGATGCGGGATACGGAGCAAGTTTAAAGGGCAGGAAGAATGAGACTTCCACAGCGGATGAGAGCCTTCTTGAAGACAGGGAGACGCCTAAGCTTAAGAGACGCCTTTTCGTTTCCCTTGGTTTTCTTGTCATCCTCATGTACGTGTCCATGGGACATAACATGTGGGGCTTCCCTCTGCCTTCGTTCCTGGAAAGGAATCCCCTGGCCATAGGACTTATACAGATGATACTCGCCGCCACGGTCATGGTGATAAACCAGAAGTTCTTCACAAGCGGCTATAAGGCTCTTTTCAATGGGGCTCCGAACATGGATACCCTGGTGGCGATGGGCTCTTCCGCAGCCTTCGTCTACAGCGTATTTGCACTCTTCCTCATGACCGACAGCGCTGTGTCGGGGGATATGGAAAAAGCACATTCATATCTGCATGAATTCTACTTTGAATCGTCTGCGATGATCCTTACCCTCATAACGGTGGGCAAGATGCTGGAGGCAAGGGCAAAGGGCAGGACGACAAATGCACTTAAGGGACTCATGAAGCTCTCTCCAAAGACCGCAAGGGTCATGAGGAACGGAGAAGAAACGGTCGTTCCCGTCGAGGAAGTCGTAAAGGGAGATATCTTCATAGTAAGACCGGGCGACAGTATCCCGGTGGACGGCACAGTCATCGAGGGCTCCGGAGCCGTGAACGAATCCGCACTTACGGGAGAGAGCATCCCGGTCGACAAGGAAACAGGCGACAGGGTATCCGCAGCAACGATAAACCAGTCAGGGTATCTGAAATGCGAAGCCGTGAGAGTAGGAGAGGATACGACACTCTCCCAGATCATTCAGATGGTATCCGATGCCGCTGCCACTAAGGCTCCTGTAGCCAAGGTAGCAGACAAGGTGTCAGGCATATTCGTTCCGGTGGTGATATGCATCGCGGCAGTGACGCTCACAGTATGGCTGCTTCTCGGAAAGAGCTTCGGGTTCTCGATAGCAAGGGCGATCTCAGTCCTCGTGATAAGCTGTCCGTGTGCTCTCGGACTCGCGACGCCCGTAGCCATAATGGTCGGAAACGGAAAGGGAGCAAACAACGGAATACTGTTCAAGACTGCCTCAGCGCTGGAGGAAACCGGCAAGGCGAGAATAATAGCACTTGACAAGACCGGGACCATTACCGAAGGGACCCCGGTAGTCACCGACATATGCCCGGCTGAAGGGATAGGCGAAGAAGAACTTCTGAGGACAGCATACTCAGTGGAGAGGATGAGCGAACATCCCCTTGCAAGAGCGATAGTCGAAAAGGCAGAAGAAAAGGAACTGGAATACGATGAGGTGAGCAGCTTCTCCGCACTTCCAGGAAACGGTCTAATGGGGATCATTCACGGACAGGAACTGTTCGGAGGCAGCAGGAAGTTCATTTCCTCAAAGTGTGCCATAGGAGAGGAAGACGGGAAAAAGGCTGAGGAGCTGGCCGCCGAGGGGAAGACACCTCTGTTCTTCTCCCTCGGAGGAAGGTTCATGGGAATGATAGCCGTTGCCGATACTCTGAAGTCAGACAGCCCCGAGGCCATAGATGAACTCAGAAACATGGGCATCAGCGTGGTGATGCTCACTGGAGACAATGAACGGACTGCAAACGCCATAGGAAGATGCGCAGGAGTGGACGACGTGGTTGCGGGAGTTCTCCCCGATGGAAAGGAAGCCGTAGTGAGGGCTCTCATGGAGAGCGGAAAGACCGTTATGGTGGGAGACGGGATAAATGACGCACCCGCACTTACGAGAGCGGACGTTGGTATCGCTATAGGAGCAGGTACCGACGTGGCGATCGACGCCGCAGACATAGTCCTTATGAAGAGCTCCCTCAGTGATGTGGCAGCAGCGGTGAGACTTTCAAGGGCAACGCTCAGAAATATATATGAGAACCTGTTCTGGGCATTCATATACAATACTGTCTGCATCCCCGTTGCAGCGGGAGCACTGATACCCTTCGGGATCACTCTGAACCCGATGCTCGGAGCAGCTGCCATGAGTCTTTCAAGCTTCTTCGTGGTATCGAACGCATTAAGACTCAATCTGTTCAGGCTCTATGATGCCTCAAAGGACAAGGCACCTAAGAAGAGAACAGTTCTGAATATAGACAAAAATGAATTTATGGGAGGTAATGAGATGGAAAAGATAATGGAAGTAAAGGGCATGATGTGCATCCACTGTGAGGCAAGGGTCAAGAAGGCTCTCGAGAAGCTTGACGGAGTGACAGAAGCTACGGCAAGCCATGAGACCGGCAAGGTCGTGGTAAAGATGACCACCGACGTTCCCGCAGAAGTCTTGAAGAAAGCAGTCGAGGACCAGGACTACGAAGTAGTATCCGTAAACTGACGGAAGAGGCTGAAGATGAAGCATTTTATCATCGTAAAGCTTAAGGACAAGGCCAGAGCAAAAGAGATCATCGCTCCCGTGAGAGAACTTTTCGAGGAGACCCTGTCCATAGAAGGGATCCATGGAGTCAAGGTGAGTGAATGCTGTATAGACAGACCGAACAGATATCACCTCATGATAGTCATAGACATGGACAAAGAAGCTCTTGAGGCATATGACGTTTCAGAACCGCACAGGAAATGGAAGGAAATATACGGTGACCTCATAAGCGAGAAGACGATATTCGACAACGAGGATTAAAAGAGATTCTTAAAGCCGCCGAGGATGGAAGGGTCATAGAGGACCCGGCTGTCTTCCTCAGGGCAGTATGCAGCTTTGTCATCACGGAAGCTGCAACCGATGATGTTGAAACCGCAGTTTGGCTGAAGACCTTTCCCCCAGAAAAGGGAGAGGTCTTTTGTTTTGGAGAGGACCATCAGGAGAGCCTTGTTCATTGCACCATGTCCTGATATGAGAACGTTCTCCGCCTTCCCGCTGATTACGAGAGGATCAAGTATCTCCCTGACAAATACGGAGGTGCGTTCGATAAGATCGGACAGGGATTCATAGCAGTGAAAACCCTTATTCAGGTTTTCCTCCTTTGCTCCCGCGTCATAGCTTACGGGATCGGTCCTGAAGTATCTGAAGAAGCAGGAGGGGTCATTACTCATCTCTTCAGATATCCTGCCTTCAAAGTCCCCGAAATCGAGCTCTCTTAGGAGTTCTAAGGTAACGGGTACAGTGTCGGGCGAGATGAGAAGAGCGGTCTCATAAGCTCTTTTTAACGGGCTTGAATAGACATGATCAAAAAAGACACCTTCTTCTCTGAAGCGTCTGCCTGTCTCAGAAGCGAGCCTTTTCCCGAGATCATCAAGATCGATATCCGTGGATCCCTGTATCCTGTGAGCTGCATTCCATGATGTAGTACCGTGTCTTAGGAGATATATCCTCATGCCGTTGTTCCTCTCTGTTCTGATGGGAAGAGTATACTATCCGCTCTCCTTCAAAATCAACAAAAAACGGGAGAGGGGGAGGGCTCATCTGCTTGTAAAAAGGGCTCCGATATGTAAAAATAAGAATGACATTTTATGTTTGCACAAATGAGAACATATGAGGAGGATTATATGATTTACTCAACAGAAGTTAAGAATATGTGCCCTGTAACTCAGGGAGTGCACCATGGTGCTGCTCCGATCCCGGAAGAAGCACAGTGGGTACAGGCAAAAAAAGTTGAGGATATATCCGGATATACCCATGGTATAGGCTGGTGTGCACCTCAGCAGGGAGCCTGCAAGCTCTCCCTTAACGTTAAAGACGGCATTATACAGGAAGCTCTCGTGGAGACGATCGGGTGCTCGGGAATGACACATTCGGCAGCCATGGCTGCAGAGATACTGCCCGGACTTACGATACTCGAAGCTTTGAATACCGACCTCGTCTGCGACGCCATCAATACCGCTATGAGAGAACTCTTCCTGCAGATCGTATACGGCAGGACCCAGAGCGCATTCTCTGAGGGCGGACTCCAGATAGGCGCAGGCCTTGAGGACCTCGGAAAAGGCGCACGTTCCATGATCGGTACGACATACGGAACAGTTGCAAAGGGACCGCGTTATCTGGAACTCACTGACGGATATATCACAAAGATCGCTCTTGATGAGAATGACGAGATTATAGGATATAAATATGTACAGCTCGGAAGGATGATGGATTTCATCAAGGCAGGAGAAGATGCAAACACCGCTATGGAGAAGGCATCAGGCCAGTACGGAAGAGTTGCTGACGCAGTCCGTCTTATAGACCCAAGGCGCGAGTAAGGAGGAGGAACATACTATGGCATTATTTGAATCCTATGACAGAAGAGAACCACAGATACTTGCAGTTCTGAAGGAATATGGCATTTCCTCCATCGAGGAGTGCAGACAGATCACGGAAGCTGCAGGTCTTGACATCTATAAACTCATCGAAGGCATCCAGCCTATCTGCTTTGAGAACGCAAAGTGGGCATATATAGTCGGTGCTGCCATCGCTATCAAGAAGAACTGCCGCAAGGCTTCCGAAGCTGCAGCAGCCATCGGAATCGGACTTCAGGCTTTTTGCATCCCGGGATCGGTCGCTGACCGCCGTAAGGTCGGACTCGGACACGGTAACCTCGGAAAGATGCTCCTTGAAGAAGATACCGAGTGCTTTGCATTCCTGGCAGGACATGAGTCCTTTGCAGCAGCAGAAGGCGCTATAGGAATCGCTGAAAAGGCAAACAAGGTCCGCACCAAGCCCCTCCGTGTCATACTTAACGGACTCGGAAAGGACGCAGCTCAGATCATATCCCGTATAAACGGCTTCACACATGTTGAGACCAAGTACAACTATTTCACCGGCGAGCTCGAGGAAGTATCCAGGAAATGCTATTCCAAGGATCCTGATTCACCCCGTGCAAAGGTCAACTGCTACGGAGCAAATGACGTACAGGAAGGTGTTGCAATAATGTGGAAAGAGAACGTGGATGTCTCCATCACCGGAAACTCCACGAACCCGACAAGATTCCAGCATCCTGTTGCAGGTACATACAAGAAGGAGAGGACAGAAGCAGGCAAGAAGTACTTCTCAGTCGCTTCCGGCGGCGGCACAGGCCGTACGCTCCATCCTGACAACATGGCAGCAGGTCCTGCTTCATACGGAATGACCGATACGATGGGCCGTATGCACAGTGACGCTCAGTTTGCAGGATCCTCATCAGTTCCGGCACACGTCGAAATGATGGGCCTCATCGGAGCAGGAAACAACCCGATGGTCGGAATGACAGTTGCAACTGCAGTCTCCATAGAAGAAGCTGCAAAGGCAGGCAAATTCTGATAATCTGACGAAATGAACAAAAGACTGTTGTCTTTATGACAACAGTCTTTTTCTTTGACTCATCATTTAGAGCTCATTCGGAAAAGGCTTTTCTTTCGCCTTCCACTATCTCTATGGCTTTGGTGGCGCCTATGCATGAGCAACCGGCTTCTATGAATTCGCATGCCTTCTCATATGTTCCGATGCCCCCCGCCGCCTTTATCTGGACCTTGTCTTCCAGGATCTCCTTCATGAATCTGACCTTCTCTATCTCAGCTCCCTTGAAACTGGTACCAGTAGAGGTCTTGAGACAGGTGGGCTTTGCCTTTAAAGCTATCTTGCATATCTTTTCAAGGCATTCATAGTCCATCTTGCAGGTCTCGAGTATTATCTTGGAAGTGATGTTCCTCTGATTGCAGAACACGGATAGTTCCGTGAGCTCCCGTTCCAGATATTCATACATCCTGTGCTCGACGGCATACTGGTTTAAGGTCCCTTCTATCTCCCTGTAGCCTGCGTTGTACAGATCCCTGAAATCGGCAAGCTGGGCCTCGATCGATTCCTTGCCGTCAGGAAAGTTGCAGCCTGCAGCCAGTATGACGTCCGTTCCCTCAAGGAAGCGGGCGGCGTAATCGTACTGAAAGCGGTTGGCGAATATGCATCTGAAATTGTACTTCCTGGCCTTTTCAAGGTATTCGTCGAAGGTCTCCGGGATATCTCTTCTGTGGCTCAGGTCTATGTATCTGTTGATGTTTCTGATCATATTTGTACATCCTTTCATTTCGTTCTCTCATATTAATTATCCCATATTATGAGATTGGAAAAAAGCAGAATATTGACCGGTCAAAATTCAAGTACAACTTGAAAAAATGATTGATATTTCAACTCCATCTCGCTACAATAGATGTGCGGGCTTTCATATAATCAGATCGTAAGGAGGGTACGGAAATGGAAAAGATCATCACTTACTATCTGATAAGAGAGAGACTCCTCGGGAAGAAGGAAGAGGAGGGTCAAACAGTCGGTTGCTTTCTTTTCAGAAACGGGAAATGGGAGCCCGATGACAGGAACACCGTAATGGATCATCTTCACGGGTATGAACCCCTGGAGCCTGAAGGATCGCCCTACGGATACGGAGGCGGCAGCATGATGGATATAGATGAGATATCCGAAGAAGAGGCCGTTAAGGTAATGAACAGGCAGATCCTCGATCTTCTCATCACAAAATGGAATGGGGAATTCAGAGAAGAGAAGGAAGAGTGGGACAGGCACCCGGGTTGGCCATCAAAATATGTTGAGACCATCTTCATCCTCAACGGAGTGAAGCTAAGCCTTCTCCCCAAAGATCTTGGTTACACTGATAATTGCTGGGATCAGGGTTTTATGGAGACTATTCAGGGTCGAATGAAAAAGGATCTCGAGGAATACGGTGCTACGGGTATACTGAACTTAGGTTTCATCGACTGAGGAGGTATTTATGAGCATAGGACGCAATATCAAAGATCTCAGGACCGGAAGGAAACTGACGCAGGAGAAACTGGCAGAGATGCTGGGAGTCTCTTTCCAGGCAGTATCCTCATGGGAAAGGGATGAGTACAACCCGACTCTTGAAAATGTCCTGCAGATGACAAGAGTCTTCAATGTCTCATCATCCGCTATCCTGGAAGACAGACTGGGCACGTTCAAGACCAAGGATGCCATATATAACTGGGATCGTATGAAGACATTCCTGAAAGCAACTGCTAAGGCCGGTAAAATGGGGGATACTGCTGCAGCCATAGACTTTGCAGTCGATGCCCATGAAGGGCAGAAGAGAAAGAACACTGATATTCCGTATATCTATCATCCTTTTACGCTGGCCTGTCATGCCCTTGCAATGGGTATCAGGGACGATGCGGTGGTGGCGGCTTGTCTGCTCCATGACGTGATCGAAGACTGCGGAAAGAAACAGGAGGACCTTCCGGTTGGGGAAGAGACAAGGGAGCTGGTAGAGCTTCTTAGCATGGAGAAGGACAATTCAGACAGCAGGAAGGAAACTCTCAGGAAATATTACCGCGGTATCAGGGGCAACCCAAAGGCAACCCTTATCAAGTGCCTCGACAGAGTGAACAACATCACGACCATGTCATGGGGCCTCAGCAGGGAGAGGATCGTAAGGATGATCGAAGAGACGGAGGAGTTCTACCCGGCCCTTCTGAAGGTCCTGAAAAAGACCATGGAATACAACGACGCCGCATGGCTCCTCCAGTACCAGATGGAGAGCATGCTGGATATATACAAAAGGCTTTTGTGAAATGGAAATGGAGATAAAAAGGGAGAAGCAGTGCTTCTCCCTTTGTCGTTTTCAAATATCATTCGGCTGAATACAGCTTCTGCAGTATCGCCTTTGAGGTCTCATCCTTAGAAGCATCATAGGGCGGGATCTTCATGGACTTTCCGATCATAAGGGTTGAAAGGAACAGCAGTATGGCAAGCACCATGGCTGAAGCTCCGATGATGAAGACCACCCTTATCCCGAAGGTATCTATCAGAAGTCCTGAGAAAAGGTTGAATACTATCGTTATGCCCGAGCATACGGCCCCGCAGAAAGTCTGGGCAGTGGCTGCGAGTTCAGGCGGCACGAGAGAGAAGATATATCTTCCGCTGGCCCCGAGCATGAGTCCGTTCACCATGCCGTGCATTATCTGGAAGATCACGACCTGATAGGTCTGATTGCAGAAAACATAGGCGATCTCTTCTATGGCAAGGCATATGGAGATTATGATTATCGTTCCCTTGTAGCCTACCTTGTTGATGATCTTCTGTGACAGGAACAGCAGAGGCACTTCCGCGACTGCCCTTATGGATCCCAGCACTCCTACGAACAGAGGAGACGTTCCGAAATCCTGAAGGAGCTGTGAGATGTAGCTCATGGAGAAGTATCCGGGTATATTGATCAGCATGTATACGAAGAAGAACGTAACGAAGTAATAGTTCTTTATGAGTCTTACCGGCTTCAGTTCCCTTAAGGAAAGAGCCTTTATCTGTCTCGGTGCAAGGCTGGTGTTGAGGTTCCTGTCCTTATATGACAATACGAGGATTATGCATGGGATGGCGAAAAGGGTCGAAGCATACCAGGAGTATCTTGTGTCCACTCCGAGCCTCGTGAACACGAGGTAGAATATGAATGCCGCAACGGCGTAGCCGATGGAACCTGCAGACCTGATCGGTCCGTAGTTGATCCTGTTTCCCATGTAGTCCGGGGTATTGACCTCGGTGATGACCCAGCTGTCAGTGATGGAGGAAACAGAGCCTCGAAATGCTATCACGCAGAATATGAAGAAGATGGTTAGATAAGGATTACCTGTAAATGTGCCGGCGAGCAATGCAAAGAATCCTACGCCCATATAGAGTATGAGGAGGGTCTTTCTCTTGGAGCCGAGCTTGTCGGCGACCATTCCCCAGATCGGGAGGAATATGACGCTTCCGGCATTACTTGCCGCAAGACCGAAACCTATCTGAGAGTTCGTGAAGCCCTGATCGTTCATGAATACCACCATGAATGCCGCAGGGGCTATCATCGACCAGAAAAGTGCCTCCAGTGAAGAGAAGAACACGAATCTGTAATCTGCTTTCATACGTCCTTTTCGAAACATCTAGTCATTCCAGCTTCCTTCTTTATTTCTATTTTTTATATAAACGAAAGGGAATTGACGTAAACAGCGCAGGGCCAATAAAGTTACCGCCAAAAAACGGAAACCGGCGGATAGAGCCGATATTTAAAACAGCCCCTTCTTATGATAAAATCAAAGAGCATTGAGATATCAATTGATTAGGAGAATTACTATGGAACTGATGAAATTGCGCAATGAGAGCGATATAAGAGGAATCGCCAGCGAAGGCATAGAGGGACAGCATGTCAACCTGACCGACGAGGCAGTGTACGAGCTTTCCTGCGGCTTCTTCAAGTGGCTTTCCCAGAGACTCGGCAAGAAGGATCTCAGGGTAGGCATCGGAAGAGACTCAAGGATCTCGGGACCTCATATACTTGAGGTCGTCGAGAATGCCGCAAAAGATATGGGAGTAAAGCTGTACAACACAGGACTCGCATCTACGCCGGCCATGTTCATGTCCACGATCACCGAAGGATTCGATTATGACGGATCCATAATGGTTACCGCAAGCCATCTGCCCTTCAACAGGAACGGACTCAAGTTCTTCGTGAAGGAAGGCGGACTTGAGGCTTCTGACATCAAGGAAGTTATCAAGATCGCTGAAGAGGGAGAATTTGAAAAGACCTTCGACGGTTCCGTCGAGAATATCGATTTCATGACCGTATATGCGGATATCCTGAAGGACAAGATCAGAAAGGGAACGGGAAAAGAATTCCCGCTCGAAGGACTGAAGATAGTCGTTGACGCAGGAAACGGAGCGGGCGGATTCTATGCGGAAGACGTGCTCAAGCCACTCGGTGCCGATACGACCGGAAGCCAGTTCCTCGATCCTGACGGAATGTTCCCGAACCATATACCGAACCCTGAAGACAAGGCGGCAGGAGAATCCATCTCCAAGGCTGTCGTGAACGCAAAGGCGGACCTCGGAGTCATATTCGATACCGACGTCGACAGAGGCGGATGCGTCGATCCTCACGGAAAGGTCATAAACAGGAACAGGCTCATAGCCCTCATAGGAAAGATACTCCTCATAGAGCATCCCGGAACCACTATAGTCACGGACTCAACGACATCGAGCGGACTTGCGAAGTTCCTCACAGCCAACGGGGGAGTTCATCACCGTTTCAAGAGAGGATACAAGAACGTCATCAACGAAGGCATCAGACTGAATAACGAAGGCCATGACTGCCAGATCGGAATAGAGACCTCAGGCCACGCAGCAATGAAGGAGAACTATTTCCTGGACGACGGCGCATATCTCGTGACCAAGATCATAATCACCATGGCCAATATGAGAGCTGAAGGAAAGGATATGTTCGACCTCATAGCTTCCCTTGAGGAGCCTCAGGAGGCAGAAGAATTCCGTCTCAACATAAAGGAAGAGGATTTCAAGAGCTACGGAACAAAGGTCATAGAAGAGATCAAGAGGATCGCAGAAGAAGATCCTGTGTTCGAACCGGCAAAGGACAACTACGAGGGAATAAGGGTATCCCTTGACAAGGACAACGGAAACGGATGGTTCCTGGTCAGGATGTCCCTGCATGATCCGCTGCTTCCGATAAACGTGGAGAGCGACAGCGTCGGCGGAGTAAGGATAATAACCGAAAAACTCTACAGCATATTGAAGGACTTCAACCTCGATATGGGACCGATGGAGAGATACCTTGGAAAATAACGATCAGAACAAAAAAGAAAACGTGATGATAGGGGACGAAGACATCGAGGTGAAGGAGGCGGAGCAGAAGAGCTTTACTTCTTCATTAAAGGAAGTCTTCGGAAAGATCGCAGGAGGAGTCAACAAGACACTTCAGAAGGCAGGAGATACCTTTGAGGCCAACCGTGTGAGAGCGGAGATAAAGGAACTGGACTTGAAGATATCGGATGCATACAGACAGATCGGTGAATCCGTCTACAGAAGCGCGGAGGCATCCATTTCCCGGGATTCTTTCGAAAAGGAGATATCTCTGATAGAACAGTATTATTCCCAGCAGAAGGAGCTTCTGTTAAAGGAGATGATACTGATGGGAAAGGATGCAAAGGCACCTTCCGGAGAACCAAAGACTCCCGAGCTTCCGGACGAACCGGAGGAAGAAAAAAACGAGTGAGCTCCTATTGACACGATATTGACCGTATGCTAATATATCTGCTGTTGAAGAAGAAACACCTGTTTCTCACCTGCAGACTTTCGTGTTGGCATGGTTATGAAAAGCTTTTTAAGCACGGGTGTTTCCCGTGCTTTTTTGTTTATATTATACGAAAGGCCGTGTAAGGCGGGAGGGTACAGCAATAGCAAACGAATTATTGATCAATTCTGAGATCAGAGCAAAGGAAGTCAGACTTATCGGTCAGGACGGAAAGCAGATCGGGATCGTATCACTTGAAGAGGCGATGAGACATGCCGAGGAGGCAGACCTCGATCTCGTGAATATCTCCCCAAAGGCAGAACCGCCCGTGTGCAGGATAATGGACTATGGAAAATACCGCTTTGAACAGGAAAAGAAGCTGAAGGAGCAGAAGAAGAATCAGAAGACCATAGAGTTGAAGGAGATGAGGCTCTCTGCCACGATAGATGATCATGACCTGGAGACAAAAGCGAAGAACGTCCAGAAGTTCCTGAACGGAGGAGATAAGGTCAAGATTTCCATCAGATTCAGAGGCAGACAGCTTGCACATACCGAGACCGGTCTGAATGTAATGAATAGATTTGTAGAATTGCTAGACAACGTAGTGGTTGAAAAATCTGCGAATATGGAAGGGCGCAATATGTTTATGGTGCTCGCTCCAAAGAATTAAAAAGGGAGGGCTTAGATAATGCCAAAGATCAAGACACACAGAGGCGCAGCAAAAAGATTCAAGGTTGCAAAAAGCGGACGCATCAAGCATCAGCTGACAAACAAACGCCACATCCTCACGAAGAAGACTTCCAAGAGGAAGAGACAGTTAAGAGCAACTGCTTATCTCACAGGAACATCCGAGAAGAATATGAAAGAACTTCTTCCATATAGCTGATTCTAAAACAGGAGGAATATTTAAATGGCAAGAGTAAAAAAGGGTCTGAATTCCCATAAGAGACGTAAAAAGACATTAAAACTGGCTAGAGGATTCTATGGTGCCGCTTCCCGTCATTACAGAGTCGCTAAAACAGAGGTCATGCGTGCAAACAGATTTGCATTCGTAGGCCGCAAGCAGAAGAAGAGAGATTATCGTAAGCTCTGGATAGCACGTATCAACGCCGCTGCACGTTTGAACGGCATCAGCTATTCACACCTTATCAACGGACTCAAGAAGGCTGAGATCGAAGTCAACAGAAAGATCCTGGCTGACCTGGCCGTTAACGATCCGCAGGCTTTCGCAAAGCTCGTAGAGGCTGCAAAGGAAAAGCTTGCCTGAACATATCTGAATCGAAAAGCAACGGGCGACCGTTGCTTTTTCAAAGGATAAAGACATGATCATCAGTCCGAAGAACGAATACCTTAAGGAAGTAAGAAAGCTCCATATGGCTAAGTACAGGAAAGAGTCGGGAAGATTCACCGTCTCCGGCTTCAAGTGCGTTCACGAAGCACTCCTGTACGGAAACGTGGAATCGGTCATCTATACTGCCGACATGAGGGAATTTGCAGAGAGGGAAGCGGATTCCCAGAGCATCAGGAAGATAGAGGTATCGCCACAGGTCATGGAGACCCTTGACGAGGCAAGATCCCCCCAGGGGATAATAGCAGTGGCTTCACTGAAAGAACTCGAGATACCCGGGGATTCCGTACTTCTGATTGCCCTCGATGACATATCGGATCCCGTGAACCTGGGTGCGATAATAAGGACTGCGGACGCCGTAGGAGCAGACGGAGTCTTACTCTCAAGGAACACGTCCGATCCCACTTCCCCAAGGGCCGTAAGGTCCTCCATGGGAAGCATATTCCATATACCGGTAATAAGGACGGATGATTTAAGGGAGGAACTCATATCTCTACATGGCAGTGGCTTCTCCGTAACGGGAACGTCCCTTGAAGGAAGCGAGGAGATCACTGTCCCCGAAAAGACCGTGCTCGTGATAGGGAACGAGGCTCACGGAATGAGCGATGAAATGCTTTCCGTCTGCGACACGAAGGTCAGGATACCGATGTACGGAAAGGCTGAGAGCCTGAACGCCTCAGTGGCAGCAGGGATACTCATGTATATGATAAAGGGTTTCATTAACGGCCGCTGAACGACAGGGCCTTTTTTGTTGAACTTTGTTTTTCATTGTGATAAGATACATTCAATTGCTTTGACGGAGCATAGTAGGACGTTTGGACCCGAAAGAAGAGATCCGCTCGTAACGCTGAAAGAGAGGACGGGAGAACGCTCTGAAATTTCACTTCCGAGCAGGGAGGACTGAACAGAAGTAGGCTTCCCCGGCAGACAAGCCGTTACAGATCAGAATGAGATCATGCGTATGCATGAAAATCAGGTGGTACCGTGAAATCCTAAGTTTCGCCCTGTGTGGACGAAACTTTTTTTATTTTCTGATAGATACAGGAGGAAAATATGACAGAATCTTTCGACAAGATCATAGCTGAGATCAGAGAAGCTCTCAATATCTCCGAGAGCGAGGAGGCTCTCAGAGAACTAAGGGCCCGTTATCTTGGCAAGAAGGGAACTATCTCAGGCCTCATGAAGAACATGAGGGACATTCCGAACGAGGAAAAGCCGAAGTTCGGAAGCCTTGTGAACCAGTTAAGGCAGGATGCTGAGGATGCATTCCAGAAGAAGAGCGCGGAATTAAGGGAGAAGGCCCTTGAGCAGAGACTCAAGAGAGAGAAGATAGACGTCACTCTTGACAGGAACAGCGACAGGCTCGGAGCCATGCATCCCCTCAACCAGGTGTACTACGAAGTCAGGGACATATTCCGCAAGATGGGATTCGAAGTAGTGGACGGACCTGAGATCGAGCTTGAAAAATACAATTTCGAGATGCTGAACATCCCTAAGGATCATCCGGCAAGGGACATGCAGGATACCTTCTATGTATCCGATCAGATAGTGGTGAGGACACAGACTTCACCCGTTCAGGTAAGGACGATGCTGAAGCACAAGCCCCCAATCAGGATCATAAGCCCGGGAAGAGTGTACAGGAATGACGACGTGGACGCCACACATTCCCCGGTATTCAATCAGATAGAAGGACTCTATATCGACAAGGGAGTCACCTTCGCGGATCTGAAGGGAGTACTGAACGAGTTCCTGAGAAAACTCTATGGACAGGCAACGGTCACTAAGTTCAGACCGGGATTCTTCCCGTTCACCGAGCCGTCCGCCGAGGTCGATGCGACCTGCACGATATGCGGAGGAAAGGGATGCCCGGCATGCAAGGGGGCGGGAATGATAGAGGTCCTCGGATGCGGAATGGTGAACCCCAAGGTCATAGAGGACTGCGGTCTCGATCCCGAGGTCTATTCGGGATATGCTTTCGGCCTCGGACTCGACAGGATAACGAATATAAAGTACGGAATAACGGATATAAGGCTCCTCTATGAGAACGATGTCCGCTTCCTGAAGCAGTTCATTTAAGGAGGAGATATCATGAAAGTACCATATCGCTGGCTGAATGATTACGTAAAGATAGACAGGGAACTTGATGAAGTCGTGGATGCACTCATCATGACGGGAAATGCTGTGGAGAACGTCTTCCCTCCAAGAGAGGACGCCCTTAACATCCGTGTCGGAAGGATACTTAAGATCGAGAAGCATCCGGATGCCGACAAGCTTCTGGTCTGTCAGATAGATACAGGAGAAGATGGACCGGTCCAGATAGTGACGGGAGCCGACAACGTCTTTGAAGGGGCTCTTGTGCCCGTGGCACTTCATAATTCTCATCTTCCGAACGGAGTCCATATCAAGAAGGGAAAACTCAGGGGAGTGGAGTCAAACGGAATGCTCTGCTCAGGAGAAGAACTCTGCCTCAAGGAATCGGATTACCCGGGAGCTGAGGTATATGGGATCCTTATCCTGAAGGAAGAGGACGCATACGTCGGAGAGGATATAAGGGAAGTCTTCATGTGGGACGATACCGTACTCGAATTCGAGGTCGGGGCCAACAGGAGCGACTGTCTTTCCGTACTCGGCACTGCAAGGGAGACGGCAGCCTCTCTTAAGACGGCTTTCACCCTTCCTTCTACAGAATACCGGCATGACGATGATGACATCTGCAACCATTACAGGGTGGACGTTTTAGACACGGATCTCTGTCCGAGATACATGGCGAGGATGATAAAGAACGTAAAGATAGAGAGATCGCCTAAGTGGATGAGACAGAGACTCACTGCAGCAGGAATAAGACCTATAAACAACATAGTGGACATCACGAACTTCGTCATGCTGGAATACGGACAGCCGATGCATGCATTTGACGGAAGAAGGATAGCCGGGGACCATATCATAGTCAGAAGGGCAGAGGAAGGCGAGACCATCAGGACCCTGGATGGAAAGGATCACCCTCTCAGCATCAATAACCTTCTCATATGCGACGAGTCCGGCCCGATAGGCATTGCCGGAGTCATGGGAGGAGAAAACTCAGAAATAGAAGAGGATACCGACACCGTAGTGTTCGAAGCTGCAAAGTTCTCATACGGAAACATCAGGAAGACCTCAAGAGAGCTCGGAATGGCTACTGAGTCCTCCATGAGATTCTCAAAGGGACTCGATGCCACCATCTGCGAACAGGCCATCAACAGGGCATGTGAGCTCGTATGCGAGCTTGGAGCCGGAGAAGTGGTCGGAGGAACGATAGACATCCTTAGCGAGGATCTTTCTCCGAAAAAGATAGAGGCGACAGCAGCATACATAAACGGAAGGCTGGGAACTGAGCTTTCTGCTGAAGAGATGGCGTCCTGCCTTGAAAGGGTCTTCATAAGGACCGAGATAAGGGACGATACCCTTGTCTGCGAGATACCGCGCTACAGGATCGACATGGAAGGAAAGGCTGACATCTCTGAAGAGGTGGCCAGGATCTACGGGTACAACAATATCCCTGAGACCCTTGGAAACGTCCACTTCATGACAGATGAGATGCCCGACCCGGATAAGATCAAGAGTCAGATCAGAGACTATCTTACTCTCCATGGCTATTTCGAATGCGTCACATATTCCTTCATGGGAATGCAGGACCTCGACAGGATCGGCATAGATGAGGATCACCCGCTCAGGAAAGCAGTGAGGATCATCAATCCGCTCGGAGACGACAGAGCCTTCATGAGGACCACGATGCTCCCGTCGATGCTGGACACGGTAGCACTGAATCTGAACAGGAAGAACGATGAGCTTTCCCTTTTCGAAATAGGAAGGACGTTCATGCCGGAAACAGTCCCGGTCACGGATACTCTTCCCGTTGAGCATAACGTACTCGTCCTTGCAAAGAGCGAGAAGGCAGGAGATTTCTACTCTCTCAAGAACGATGTGGAGAACGTACTGTTCGCCATCTCGGGAGAGTTTCCGAGATTCGCTTCCGGCGGAGCAGCTTGCTGGCATCCGGGAAGGAAGGCAGTGATCTACATGGGCGGAAGACCGGTGGGAGAGATGGGAGAGCTCCATCCGAAGATAGCAGGAAATTACGATATACAGAAGAGGATAACTCTTGCACTCATAGAACTTGACGGAATGGAAGGACACGAGAGGAACTTCAAATATGCTCCTATCGCAAGGTTCCCTGCAGTGGAAAGAGATATAGCAGTGATAGTCGGGGAGGATACGGAAGCAGGTTCCGTAAAGGAATGCATCGAAGGCAACGGAGGAAAGTATCTCGAGTCCTGTGAACTGTTCGACGTGTTCCGCTCCGAGAGCCTCGGAGAAGGGAAAAAGTCCCTTGCATTTTCACTTAAGTTCAGGTCTCCGAGCGAGACCCTTACAGACGCCATAGTCCAGGAGAGGATGGATACCATAATCCGTAAGCTCAGCGAGGACCTCGGCGCAGAATTGAGGAGCTGACAATGAAAGCCATAGTTACAGTAATCGGTAAGGATCAGGTCGGCATAATCGCAGGAGTATGTGCGCTTATGGCTGAAAGGAACATCAACGTACTCGACATATCGCAGACGGTCATGCAGGAGTATTTCACCATGATAATGATGGTGGACCTGACTCTTTACAGCGGTTCCTTCGAGGAGCTTCAGTCATGTCTGGACGTATGGGGAAGAGAGAGGAACCTCTCGATCAGGATCCAGAGAGAAGACATCTTCGAAGCCATGCACAGGATTTGAGGAGAAACGGCAATGCTTAATACCGGAGAGATATTGCAGACCATAGAGATGCTGGATCAGCAGCATCTCGATATCAGGACGATAACGATGGGCATAAACCTTCTTGACTGCGCCGATGCCGATCTCGACATCTGCGCAGAGAAGATCCATGAGAAGATCACCAGAATGGCAAAGGACCTCGTAAAGACAGGGGAGGACATCCAGAGCGAATTCGGCATCCCGATAGTGAACAAGAGGATTTCCGTGACACCCATATCTCTCGTTGCAGCTTCTACAGGAGCCGACGACTATGTAAAGATAGCTCTTGCCCTTGAGCAGGCAGCCCAGGACACCGGAGTCAACTTCATAGGAGGGTTCTCCGCTCTCGTCCACAAGGGCATGACTGCTTCCGACAGGGTGCTCATAAACAGTCTCCCGAAGGCACTGTCCCTTACTGAACATATGTGTGCAAGCGTAAACGTTGCAACTACCAGGGCAGGCATCAACATGGATGCGGTCGGCCTCATGGGTGAAACGATCATAAGGATAGCCGAAGAGACTGCTGACAGAGATTCTCTCGGATGCGCAAAGCTCACTGTGTTCGCAAATGCTGTGGAGGACAATCCGTTCATGGCAGGAGCGTTTCATGGCACCGGAGAGGGAGATGCAGTCATAAATGTCGGAGTATCCGGTCCAGGAGTCATACATCATGCCTTAAGATCCATAAAGGGGAAGAGGTTCGATGACGTTTCCGAAGTCATAAAGAAGACTGCGTTCAAGATCACGAGGATGGGAGAGCTGGTAGCTCAGGAAGCTGCCAGAAGACTGAATGTCCCGTTCGGCATAGTCGATCTGTCCCTTGCGCCTACGCCCGCCATAGGAGACAGCGTTGCAAGGATACTTGAAGAGATGGGCCTTGAGACCTGCGGTACACACGGTACCACAGCTGCCCTCGCACTGCTGAACGATGCCGTAAAGAAGGGCGGAGTCATGGCCTCGAGCCATGTCGGAGGACTTTCAGGTGCCTTCATCCCCGTCAGTGAGGATGAGGGAATGATCGCCGCTTCTCAAAAGGGAGTACTCAATATGGACAAGCTGGAAGCCATGACATGCGTATGTTCCGTGGGACTCGACATGATAGCGGTCCCAGGGGATACCGATGCTTCCACCATAGCTGCCATAATAGCCGATGAGGCAGCAATAGGAGTGATAAACAACAAGACCACCGCATGCAGGCTCATCCCGGTAATAGGGAAGGACGTGGGCGAAGTGGCAGTATTCGGAGGCCTTCTTGGAACGGCTCCCGTCATCCCCGTGCACAAGGAATCCAGCAGGGATTTCATAGCAAGAGGAGGAAGGATACCGGCACCCCTGCACAGCCTCAGAAACTAAAAATATGGATTCAACTCATATATTGATATACAATATAGAGAGATTAATCATATTTTCGAAAGTATCATTATCTGAAGAAAGGAATGTATATGGAGAACAATCAGTTTCCTAATTTTGATCAGAACGTTCAGAATGCTGAACAGCAGATCAACAATACTGCCGAGAATTTCCAGAACCAGTTCAATCAGGCAGGCGCAGCCTTTGAGCAGGTAAAGGAAGAAGCGACAGAGAGTGCTGAACAGGTTCAGAATCAGTTCCAGAACCAGTATCAGCAGTATCAGCAGCAGGCGAACCAGTTCCAGGCAGATGCACAGAACCAGTACCAGCAGTATCAGCAGCAGGCGAACCAGTTCCAGACAGACGCACAGAACCAGTACCAGCAGTATCAGCAGCAGGCGAACCAGTTCCAGGCAGACGCACAGAACCAGTACCAGCAGTATCAGCAACAGGCAAACCAGTTCCAGGCAGACGTCCAGAACCAGTACCAGCAGTACCAGCCGCAGTACCAGCAGCCGCAGTACCAGCAGCCACAACAGCCACAACAGCCGCAGTACCAGCAACCACAGTACCAGCAGCCACAGTATCAGCAGTATCAGCAGCCGCAGTACCAGCAGTACCAGCAGCCGCAGTATCAGCAGTATCCTCAGTACGGACAGGCTGAGCCGAAGAAGAGCAAGGGACTTGCAATAGCGTCCATGGTCCTCGGAATCGCTTCTCTCGCATGCTCGATGTTCTTTATAGTAGGAGCACTTCTTGGACTCGTGGCAGTGATCCTCGGACTCATAGCTCTGAAGAAGGGCCAGACGAAAGGCTTTGCCATCGTAGGCATAATCCTCGGACTTGTGGGCTTCGTCCTTGGTATCATCTGGGGTATCCAGTATATCAAGTATATCCGTAATGTCGCAGAGAACGTGGCAAGCGGATTCAATTACTATTGATACCATTGAAAACGAAAGAGAATGGCCGGTATTCCGGCCATTTTTCTTTTGCGTTCCAGTGTTCAACTATTATTTAAAATGTTCGGAGAAATGGCTTTATCTCCTATGCTATAATGAAAAAAGATATTTGAAACGGAGAGGGATAAATGAAGATAAAACTGGTGATATTCGACCTTGACGGAACGATAGCCGATACTATCCCGGACATAGCGGCAGCCATGAGATGGACTATACTCAAGTACGGGGATTTCGGCGATCTTACCGAACTGACCAGGAGGAGCATAGGCAACGGATCGAGAAAGATGCTGGAAAGGATCCTTAAGGGGCTAAATGTCGAACCCGTCGATTTTGAGGATGACCTCAGAAGATATCTCGATTATTATGCCGCTCACAGCTGCATATACACAAAACTGTATCCGGACACTCTGTCGGTATTCGATGGTCTGGAGGAGAGGGGGATAAAGATGGCGGTGGCCACCATGAAACCCAGGAATGCCACCATGAACATCCTCGAATCCTTCGGTCTCGACAAGAGACTCATAAAGGTGGTCTCGAGCGATGACATGGAAGAACCGAAGCCTTCGCCATGGAGCCTGTATGCATGCGCAAACGAGATAGGTGCCCTTCCGGAGGAGTGCGTGGTCGTCGGAGACAGCATGACGGACGTCGGCTGTGCCATAAACGGCGGTGCAGTGAGCGTGGCCCTCATGGGCGGATACTACGATCAGGAAAAGATGAAGAACAGCGGGGCGATGTTCAGCACATATGAACTGAAGGACGTGCTCGACATAGTCGACAGTTTTGAAGGATAAAAGGAACCGAAGGTAACAGTAAAATGGAATTGAAGAAGATTTTGATCGACAACGATAATACGACAGAGATCAGTCTCATCGGTTATCTTGATCTCTATAATGTACCGGAGCTTCAGAAAGCTTTGGACGATGAAGACGGAAGGAACATAGAACTGAACTGCGATGAGCTCAGGTATATAGACTCAGCAGTCATAAAGCTGTTCTCGGATACCGCAAAGAAGCTCAGGAGCGAAGGGCTCGTCTTCAGGATCAGGAACATGAAGGACTATATCCTGAGGATCATGGATATGGTGAACGTGACCGGTGATTTCGAACTTGTAAGCGAGGAGAATCAGAAAGAATGAACGAGCAGTCTTTATCTGAACTTAGAATGCCTGCGGATGCCAAGTACATCCTGCCGATAAGGCTTTTCATAGCAGGAGTGGCGGTAAGACTTGATTTTCCCGCCGAGACCATAGAAGACATCAAGATGGCTACAGCTGAAGCTTGCTCGATACTCCTGGGAGGAGTAAGAGAAGGTTCCAAATTGCTGTGCGTAACTAAAGAGATAGATAAGGGCATGGAGATCACTCTCACTATAGAGGGGGAGAAGGATCCGTCCCAGGTCGACGATATTTCCGTTGCCGTTCTGCAGGCAATGAGTGACGAGTGTTTCATCTCATACAAAAAGAGCTCTGTGGAAAGCATAAAAGTCGTATTTAATAACTGAGGTATACAATTGTCTGTTAACGGTTACGAGAATTATGAAACATCTCAGCTGATTGAGATATATAAGGAAACCGGAAACTTGGACGTTCGAAATATCGTGATCGAGAGGCATTACAGGCTTGCAGAATCGCTGGCAGCCAGATTCATCGGAAGAGGAGTGGACTATGACGATCTGAAGCAGGTAGCTCTCGTGGCTCTCATTGGCGCAATAGAGAGATTCGACCCCACTAAGGGGTACAAGCTTTCGACCTTCGCAACTCCGACTATAATCGGGGAGATAAAGAACTATTTCCGCGACAAGACCAGGATGATGCACATCTCAAGGAGGGACAGCGAACAGCTGATGGACTTCCAGGAGATAAAGGAATCTCTGGAGAAGAAGGGAAAGATGGGAGTCAGCGACATAGCTGAGGCTATGGGAGTGAGTGAGGAACGCGTTCTGGAACTGATGGAGATACAGAGGTCAGTATCGGTATCTTCTCTTGACCGCGCCATCTTCGATGACAATTCCGGTACGGGGCTGAAGGATGTGCTTGGTGTCGAAGACGAGAGCTTCGACCAGGTAGAACTTAGGAGCGTCCTCAACGACGCCATGAATCTTCTGGATGAAAAAGAAAAGATAATACTGAAAATGCGGTTCTTCGAACACAGACCTCAGGTGGACATAGCGAGAGAACTTGATGTTTCCCAGATGTACATCTCCAGAGCTGAACGAAGGATACTGAAGAAACTCAGGGAGTATATGGACAGATAATGGCAAGGACAAGGATCAGATCGTCCAGCCGGAGAAGAAGGAGACTCGGGTCACAGAGGATGGAGACCTCCAGGATCAGCGCTTCTTCAACGGGAAGAAAGAAACTCTCTCTTCGCAAGAAGAGGAGCAGAATGGACCTGAACAAAGCAAAGAAGTATCTCATCGGAGGAGCAGCTGCTGCCTTCGTTCTTCTTGTGGCCGTCCTTCTCATCGTCCTCAGACCCGGAACATATATCATAGAAACGGGGAACATCTCTTTTTCGGTAAATTCCACGGGAGTTATGATCAGGAACGAGACTCTCTATTCTGCTGAAGGATACAGAAAGACCGAGTTTCTGGCAGAAGAGGGACAGAATCTGTCTCAGGGCTCTCCGATAGCTGATGTATACAGCAGCGACTATTCTGAGAAGGATTATCAGGACTTAAAGGAACTGCAGGAGAAGATCCTCGACTATCAGCAGTCCAATGCCCAGACAGGGATCATCGATGAGGATATGAAAGCTCTCGATGAGCAGATAAGGAACAAGACCGAACAGATAAGAAAGGTCATTACCAGGGAGGCACAGGGTAATCTCCAGAACCTTCAGAGGGAGATCGCCCAGCTCATGGATGAGAGGGCCAACATAATGAGGAACGCATCCCTTGAGGATACGCAGCTCTCTGAGTTCTATGCTCATGAGAAGGAACTCCTGAACAGGATACAGAACTACAAAAAGACAATAGTCGCCGAGAAGAATGGTATAGTGAGCTTCTATTTCGACGGGACTGAGAATATACTGACCCCCGGAAACCTTGATAAACTTACTGTCAAGAGCATAAATGACATCGTGAACGGAAAGTTCACCGATACCATGGAGGGAAGCGGGGCCAAACCTCTCTACAGGATGGTAGAGAGAAACGAGTGGTACATTGCACTTGTATTCAACAAGCCGGTCCCGGAGTTCGAAAATCAGGGACAGTTCACGCTCAGCTTCTCATTCGGTAACGACTATACATATGACGCAGAGATATTCGGACACTATACGGATGCAAAGAAGGAGATATATATCTTCAGATCCGAAGAGGACGTTGACAAGCTGATAAGGGCAAGAAGAGTGGAATGCACGGTGTCTGCCCGCTATACCGGTCTCCTTGTGGATGAGAAGTCCGTAAAGGAGGTAAACGGCCAGAAGGGAATATATGTCGATTATGACGGAAAAAAGACCTTCGAACCGGTTATAATCCTTACTACAGAGGATGGAAAGGCTCTCATACAGGCTGCAAATGAGGATTCTCCTCTCCATGCAGGCCATGAGATCTACAGATGATGGGAATAAGAGAGAATATAGAAAAAGTAAGGCATATCATAGCCGACAGTGCCTTAAAGAGCGGAAGAAAGCCTGAGGACATAACACTGGTCGCAGTGTCAAAGACAGTGGAGGAAGAGAGGATAAGGGAGGCCATTTCATGCGGCATCTCTCATCTCGGGGAGAACAGAGTCCAGGAGATGATGGGAAAGATGGAAAATCTTCCTTCAGACATCCGCTGGAATATGATAGGACGTTTACAAAAGAATAAAGTAAAGTTTATAATAAATAGGATAGAATTAGTGCATTCTTTGTGTTCTTTGGAAGTCGCAAAAGAAATAGACCGGCTGTCCGGAAAACAGGGGGTAGTGACCGATTGTCTGATACAGATCAACATCGGACATGAGGATACGAAAGCAGGCATAGAAGAGCATGAACTGGAAAGGTTCATGGATGAAATGACCGCTTTCCCCGGTATCAGGATAAGAGGACTTATGGCGATAGCACCGAATGTCGAGGATCCGGAACTCACAAGACCTTATTTTGCGAGGATGAAGGAACTTTTCGACAGGACCGCGTTGAACTGTCAGGGAAGCATGGACTATCTTTCAATGGGAATGTCCCATGACTATCACGTAGCCATAGAAGAAGGCGCGAACATAGTCAGAGTTGGGTCAGCAATATTTGGAGCACGAGTGTATTAAAGGAGAAAGGCTATGGCATTTTTCAAGAAGAATTTCGGCAAGAGCAACAACAACAGAGATGAGTACTATGAGGAAGTAGACGATCGTTACGAAGATTACGATGACGATTACGAGGATTTTGATGACGATGATTATTATGATGATGATCGTTCGTACAATCAGCCCCAGTATTCCAATCCTCAGGAACCGAGTCTGACGTCCAGAAGAGGCCGTACAGGCGGACAGGCCAAGGTAGTTCCTATGCCCGATAACGTACGTCCTGTAGCACCGGTCCAGGACAGAGATATGAAAATGGTCATCTACAAGCCGTCTTCATATGATGAGACAGACAGCGTCATAGACAGTCTCAGAGCAAGGAAGCCGATCGTCGTGAATCTCGACGAGATCGATCCCAAGGTTGCTCAGAGGATCCTTGACTATATCAGCGGTGCAGTCTATGCCCTTAACGGAGACATCCGCCGTGCTGCTAGAAACATATTCGTAGTCGCTCCTTCAAATATAGAAATCTCCACCACCGGTCTTGATGACGATACCGTAAACGGAGACCTCTGATAAGGGGTTCTGATCAATGGATGAACTGAAGAAGCTGATTGAGACCGCAGGTTTCAAATCCATCCTTGGTATGTATAAAAAGGCAGAAGTCGATGCCTTTATTTCCCGACTGAAAAAATTGCTCCCGAGCGTCGAACAGGAGATGGAAGGTCTGAGGCAGACCAACAGGGAATATGAAGCCAAGGAGAAATCCCTTGCAGCAGCTCTCATAGCTGCTGAAAACAAGTCATCCGAGATCATCGAAACCGCAAGGGGAGAAGCTGATGCGATTTTGCTTGATGCAAAGAAACAGAGCGATGATACTCTGCAGGCGATGACCGAGAAGAAAGACAGCATGGAGCAGGAGTTCAAAGACAGAAAGAATGCTCTTGTTGATGAGATTTCAGGGATCACCAGTATCAAGGAGAAGTATCAGAGATCCGTACAGCAGTCCTTTATGGATGCGCTGTCAAAGATAATGGGGATGGATGATGAGAAGATTCTTGAAGAACTTCCGGAGGAGCAGAGACAAAAACTGATGCTCAAAAAATCCGAGTACAGCATCAATCCTGAAGATTTCCACAAGGACTTGCCCGAATCGGATGAAGAACTTAAAAACATGATAAAGTCTCTATATGAATGAGACTGATATAAACCATGGGAAAATGCTCATGTACGGTAAGGAAGCAAGCAACCGAAAACAAGAGATAGACCGCCAGCACTACACTATTCCGAACCAAAGACCAAAAGATAAGCATTGTGGGAAAATCTAAACTTTTGGATTTT
>Ga0129307_1000523_pt1 | contig 58404 bp, 53 predicted proteins | sample P1105metagenome_FD_94437 | JGI IMG/M metagenome (GOLD analysis project Ga0129307, IMG submission 94437) | Capybara group fecal microbial communities from Wisconsin, USA - P1105 metagenome | ecosystem: Host-associated > Mammals > Digestive system > Large intestine > Fecal | place: USA: Wisconsin... | reverse complement strand
TTATCCCGGCAAAAAGGTACCGTATTCTTCGGCGACGACTACGGAAAAATGGAAAAGGTCTATTCCATCTGGATCTGTATCAAAGTACCCAAAGCCTGGCAGAATACCATGACCGTATTTTCCTTGGAGCCAAAGTCTTTGGTCGGCACAGGAAAATATGATAAAATAGAGTATGATATGGAAACAGTGGCAGTGCTGGGATTGGGAAACCCTGAGACTCCTCGAAGGGATATCCTAAGACTTTTAAACATACTGCTGACACCAAAAATGAAGCCAGAAGAAAAACGTGAGGTACTGGAGACCGAATACAACATCCCCATGACCGTAGAAATGAAAAAGGAGCCGGACACCATGTGTACATACGGACAATCCATTTTGGAAAAAGGCATGAAGAAAGGCCGTCAGCAAGGACGTAAAGAGGGCCGCCTGGAAGAACGGGAAGCCAACATCATTGCCATGATGAGAGAAAAGATCCCCATGGAGACCATTTCCCGGGTCACCCATTACTCTCTGGACCAGATCCAAAAGCTGGGAAAATTGCATGGAGTGCTGTAAGTAGGATAAAGTCAAACCGGCCTTTTGGGCCTTTCAGAAGTCAGATTAATAAGACGTCAGACCGGCCCCAGGGGGCCTTTCAGATGTCAGATTAATAAGACGTCAGACCGGCCCCAGGGGGCCTTTCAGATGTCAGACATAAGCTTGTTGGCGATAAGCAGGACGGACCTGCATCTAAACCGAACAGCGCTGACGTCTGACGTCTCAAGGCCCCCTGGGGCCGTTTCTGACTTCTTTTTATGATATCTTAAGGCCCGTTAGAGCCGTTTCTGACTTCTTTGCAAGGCCTCCCGGCTCTTTTGGACACCAACGTACAGTATTCCTTATTTTTCCCTTATACAGTTTTCTTCTCCAAATACTGCCTAATAAAACTTTCAATGACCAGGAGAACTTCATCCTGGACCCAGTATGCTCCCCCATGTCCGGCACCCGGTATCACATACCGTTCGCTGGGAATTCCTTGGGTTCGGATCGCCTTAAAAAACTGTTTACCAGGTAAACCCTTTCCCCACTACCTCATTCACATCCTGTATGGCTACAAAAGCCTGGGGATCCTCTTCCTGTACGATGGCTTTCAGCTGGGCCAGCTGGGTCAGTTTCAGGACCACCAGGATGACTTGCAGTTTCCGGCGGGAATAAGCTCCTTCTCCCTGGAGGAAGGTCACCCCCCTGTCCAGTTCATGAATGATCCGGGTACTGATATTTTCCGGCCGTTCTGTAATAATCAGGACGCTTTTCTTGAAATCGAACCCCACCACGAAGGTATTGGTAGATTTGAAGATCACAAAGAACATCATCATGCTGCACAGCACCGGAGTCAGCCCCAGGAAGAAAAGAGCCGCCAGCATCAGGGTAAAATTGTACAGGAAATTGGTGGTCCCCACCGAAACATTGTAGTATTTCTGGCTCAGGAACCCTAGGATGTCCACTCCACCTGTGGTGGACCCGGCCCTGAAAACCAGTGCATAGCCCAGTCCTGTCAGGACTCCGCCGGCAGCCAAGCCAAGGATAGGATCCTCTACCTGGACTTTTCCCTGGAGAAAAGCCAACCCGTCCAGGGCTGCTGAAAAAAGGAAAGTTCCGATCAGGCTGTCCACAAAGAAATTCCGGCTGATATACCGCCAGGCCAGATAGAACAGCGGAAAGTTCAGCAGAAAGCCTACCATCCCAGGAGGCCATCCGAAAAGATAGTAGAAAATGATGGCCAGCCCGGTCAGCCCCCCTGTCAGGAAATGATGGGGAACAAAAAAAATATGGAAAGCTCCAGCCATCAGGACACATCCTGCAAGGATGCTCCCATAACGGAGAAATGTCTGGGAAAAGGGTGTCCAGGGCTTCAGCTTTCGACAGTCAGCCAAGATGGAACCCGTTCCAGCAGGGGATCCCCGTATAGGTTTTGGGTTCCTCTTCTCCGGTAAGGACCCGCAGGGCACCAGCTGCCAGTGCCTCCATTTCAAATTCTCCGGCCATCACCGTGACTGGTGCAATGAATTGCAGCTTCCGTTTTAGTTCCGCATCCACATAGGGATCATAGCTGATGCCCCCGGTCAGGACAATGCCGTCCACTTTCCCTTCCAGGGCCGCTGCCATAGCTCCAGCCTGTTTGGCAATCTGGTAGATCATGGCATCATAGACCAGTTTGGCATACTGGTCCCCGGCAGCGATTCTTTTTCCCACTTCCCGGGCATCACTGGTTCCCAGATGATCCACAAGACCCCCATTCTTGGTGATTTTCTGATAGATTTCTGCTTCTGTGAACTTCCCAGAAAAACACATCCGTACTACATCTTTCACCGGCAGAGCACCGCACCGTGTCGGAGCCATAGGTCCATCTCCCTGAGCGATATCATTGGAATCAATCATCTTCCCTTTCCGATGGGCCGTGACCGAGATGCCGCCCCCGATATGGCAGATGATCAGATTCATGTCTCCATATCTTTTCCCCAGGCTTTTGGCATAGCGGATTCCCACTTCCTTTTGGTTCAAGGCATGGAGCTTGCTTTCCCGATAGAGTCCTTTGAGTCCGGTAATCCGGGCCACATCGATGAATTCATCCACATCAGGAGGATTGACGATGAAAGCCTGTCCCCCGTATTCTTCCACGAATTCATGGGCCAGCTGAGCTCCCAGGATGGCCGGATGCTGGACACTGACCTTATTGCGCTGGTCCTCCAGGATCCTGTCATTGACCGGATAGGTGCCTCCCGTCACACTGACCAGGCCTCCGCCCCGTCCCACAAAGGCATCGGTGCCATCTAAGCTCTGATTGACTTCTTTGAGGGCTTCCAGGATGGATTTTTTCCGGTAGGCCAGCTGATCAAGGATTTCTCGGAACTGTTTCAGTTCGGCGGCTTCATGGGTGATATTTTTACTGAACACTTCCACATCTCCCTGGAACAGGGCGATTTTGGTGGATGTAGAACCTGGGTTGATGGCAAATATTTTATATTTCTTCATTCTATACTTCCTCCCTACACTCCTTACAGGATAAAAAGAGCCAGGAACGGAAACTTTGCAAGTCTCCAGCTCCTGGCAAAATCAGTGTCAAAGCATGAAAAGCGGATACAGGAGCCCCAGCCATATGACCATCAGAGCTCCGCCGATCCGGGTGGAAATAGAGGCAAAAGCCAGGAGATCCATCCGTTTGGCAGCCGTCAGTACAGCAATATCTCCGGAGCCGCCGATATTGCAACAGCACAGGCCGGCAGTGACTCCGGCTTCATAAGGATAGAGACCGGCAAAGCGTCCGAAGAGCATGGCCCCTACCATAGCTCCCAGGACACCCAAGAAAATCACAAGCAGCACGCCGCCGGAGAAATAGCTGGTCAGGTCGGTGATGCGCAGGGAGCAGACCCCGATGCCGGCAATCAGCATGGGCAGCATGGCCTTCAGGGCAAACTGCATGGAATAGACACAGTCATAGGACACATCTTCCGGCAGGATGTTGGTGGTCTTGATCAGGATGGCCAGGATGATGGTCCAAGCCAGGCCGGCAATGTGATTCAGCCCCGGGATGTGGGCCAGCAGGACGCCAGCCAGGTAGAGGACCAGAGCCATGAAGATGCCCCCGCCCAGTTTCTTGTAATCGGCAGAAGTCACGTCTCTCTTTTCCCCCTTGACTTCATCTTCTGCTTCAATGGCATCTTGGTTCATCAGGATCTTTCCCCGCCCGTTGAGACCAGGGATCTTTTCCGTAAGAGGCCCGCCGACAGCGGCAAAGAGTACAGCCAGTACATTGGAAATGGAGGCATAGCAGAGGAACTGTCCTGCCAGCCCCGTCAAATCCTTTCCCGCCAGATTGGAATACAGGGCCGGCAGCGTGGTCATGGCACCGGCAGAGCCGCCGGACATACAGGGAGCGCCTACATAGAACAGACCTTCTTTCCAGCCGAACCCGGTGAGCCAGCCTCCCAGGATGCAGAAGCCCAGGGCAAAGACCTGGCTTCCTACTACGGTGGGCAGATACCGCACGGTAGCCTTCAGCAGCACTTTCCGATCCATGACCAGGACGGATCCCACCAGCAGGAGAGCGATATAGGCATCCTGGAACCCTGTTTTCATCAGGACACGGCAGCCATTGACCAAAGTCTGGGGAATCATCCCCATATAATTCATGAGAGAGGCCCCGAACAGAGGCAGCAGGCAGGCACCGCCCAGATATTTATTGACGATGGGAACCGCGTCCCCCAGCCAGAAAAAGAGCCCGCCGACCGCCATCAGGAAAGCTCCAGTGGCAATGTAATTGGTCGCCACATATTTTCCTGCTGTATTGGCATAGACCGTGGTGGTAGGCAGCCAGCCCATATAGGTACAGATCATGATAATCAGGAAAAATGGCAGGAAATATTTGAACTGCAGTCCGCAAACTTGGAATTGGATATCTTGTTTCATATGAAATTCCCCTTGTCTTTTAACAGCCGTGGCCGATCAGGGCAGCCACTACAATGGACATGTATTTATCATCGGCAGAAGCGGCCCGGGAAACCAGGAGAACCGGAACTTTTGCACCCAGGACCACCCCACCGGTCCGCCCGCCCCCGATGACGGTGATGGCCTTGGCCACCGCATTGGCTGCCACGATATCCGGCAGCACCAGCAGATCCGCATCCCCTGCCACCGGACTTTCATAGCCTTTGATCCGGGCAGCTTCCGGATCCATGGCCAAGTCCAGACTGATGGGCCCTTCCAGTGTGCAGCCGGGGATACCTTCCCGTTTGATGGCATCCGCTTCCACCGTTTCCGGCATCTTGGGATTTACTTTTTCCACAGCAGCAATCATGGCCACCTTGGGATCTTTTTCTCCCAGAGCATGGAAAGCTCCTACTGCATTGCGGATTTCCGCTTTTTTCTGTTCCAGATCCGGATAGGTTAAAAGAGCCGGATCTGTAATGGCAAATACTTTATGGTAATAAGGGCTTTCAAAGAACCCCACCAGGCTCATGATATCGCCAGTACGGATCCCCGTATCCTTATTCACCAGGACTTTCATCAAGGTCCCGGTCTGGCATTTCCCCTTCATGATGCAGTCTACCTGGCCTTCCCGGGCCAAGTCCGCTGCTTTCTGGATACATTCCACCGGATCTTCCAGATTGATGATGTCCACTTCCAATTCCGGACAACCGATTCTTTCCAGGATTTCCAGGATTTCTGCTTCTTTTCCAATCAACACCGGCCGGACCAGACCATCCCGTGCAGCCTGACTCACCGCCTGGAGGGTATGTTCATCCTGGGCCACAGCCACAGCCACCCGCCGTTTCCCCGGCTGCTGCCGGAGCATCTCTTTCATCTGTTCAAAATTTTTCAGCATCACTGGCACTTCCTTTTCAAAGCTTCCGGGGATCAGTCACTACGCCAGTAAGAGCCGTGGCCGCAGCTACCGCCGGACTACACAGATAGCTCAGGGTTTTCTTGGTTCCCTGCCTGCCGATGAAATTCCGGTTGGCTGTAGAGAGGATCCGTTCATCGTCATACATCAGCCCATAGGGCATGCCGCAGCACAGCCCGCAACAGGGATGGCATATGACAGCCCCGGCTTCGATGAAGGTCCGGATATAGCCCCGCCGGATGGCTTCCTTAAAGACCGCATTGGTGGCAGGAACCACAATGAACCGCATGGTTTCCGGCACGTGTTTTCCCTTCAGGATTTCTGCAGCAATGGCCAGGTCCTCGATGCTCCCGTTGGTACAGCTGCCCAGATAAACTTCATCCATGGGAGTCCCTTCCACCTCCCGGATAGGATGGACATTATCCACCCCCTGAGGGCAGGACAGCTGGGGTTCCAATTCATTCACATCATAGGTCAGGACTTTTTCGTACTGGGCCTCTTCGTCCATGGTCACCCAATCGATTTCCGAAAGGGGGACGCCATAGTAATCGGCCGTTTTCTGATCTGCCTCAAAAAGACCGCATTTGGCTCCTGCTTCCAAGGCCATGTTGGCCACAGTGAATCTGGCATCCATGCTCATTTCATGAGCGGCCGGACCGGTGAATTCCAGGCTCTTGTATTGTCCTCCATCCGCCTTGATATCTCCCAGGATTTTCAGGATCACATCTTTAGATAGTACCCCTTTGGGCAGATGCCCATTCAGGACGATCTTGATGGCTTCCGGGATCTTGAACCACAGTTCCCCGGTAATCAGGGCTGCCGCCATTTCCGCCGTCCCGATGCCGCTGCAGAAGCAGCCAGCTCCACCATACGTAGTGGTATGGCTGTCTGTCGCCGTAGCCACACAGCCCGGTCTGGCATACTTTTTTTCATGCATCAGGCTGTGGCAGATACCTTCTCCGATGTGGATTTTCTCGATTCCGTACTCTTTGGCCAGTTCCAGTCCTGCAACATAGTGGGCTGAATCATTTTTTGCCACAGCGGTAGGCATGCAGTGGTCAAAAATAATGGTTACCCGATCCGGATCAAAGATTTTTTCTGCGCCAATCTGATGCAGGGTATCCAGCAGATAGGGGGTATAGATATCATGGATCATGAACATATCCGGATGAGAAATCACGATATCCCCCGGTTTGACCTGTTCCACTCCCGCATTTTTCCGCAGGATCTTTTCCGCCAGGGTAAAGCCTTTCCAGCGCCGTTCCCGGTCATCCAGTTCCTTATGGGGTTCCGGCTGGAACCCTCCTGCCAATCTCCGTTTCGTATCGGCAATCAACCCACCGTGAGCTACGATATCGAAAAGATTCTGGGGAATGGCACCTACAGGGAACTCCTTCCCATTGGCGCTGACCTTATGCTGTTCCAGGTCGACAGTGACGATGTCACCTCCCTTTACCACATCCTGGATCCCATCACAGGTCAGCAGGATGATGCCGCTGTTAAAGGCATTCCGAAAGAAAATCCTAGCAAAGCTTTTGGCGATGATGCACCGTACTCCATTGTGGCTGAGGACCGTAGCTGCCTGCTCCCGGGAAGACCCGCAGCCGAAATTGCTGCCTGCCACCAGGATATCCCCTGGCCGTACCGTAGACCCGAATTCCGGTTTCAGCAGCTCAAAAGCATACTTCTTCATTTCTTCGATGGTGGGAATGGTGCCTCGCTTGCCGGGGATGATGGTATCCGTATCGATATCATTGCCAAAGGTCCAGATCCTTCCGCTGAAAACTTTCTCCATAATTGCTTCTCCCCTTTTATAAACTTTTGGTCCAGGATGCCCGGATCACCGTTTCCACGGAAGCCGTATACACGGAGGAGTCCGGCACCCCCATACAGCCGGCATAGGTATAGAGCCCCGTAGTCACCAGAGTTTCTCCCCTGCCGATGACGCCGGCTCCCTGCCGTACTTCACTGCGGTCCCCTGCTGCCTGGATCTGTGCCCCATAATCGATGAAGTGTTCGATGATTCCTTCCTCCATTGCCTTGATGTAATCTGCGCTGGTGGCCGGGCAAACGCTCAGCCGGAAGCCTTTGGCCAGTTGCTTTCCCTGGATCAGACGGTCAGCCCGCCGCAGGTCCTCGATGGTCCCGCCTGTATACCCGCCGATCTGGCCGGCTTCCACCGACCTGCCCCTCAATTGGGAAATGGGGAAGATGGGCGCCTTCTTTTGATTCTCCCGCCGATCACAGGGCCCAATGGCCATGGCGCCGCAGCCATCCAGCTTCAGGACCCGATCAGGAATCCCTGCTTCTACACAAACTGCCGAAAAGGCGCCGGTTCCGCAGACCATGCTGCAGAATACGCTTTTCTGATGGAGGTTCCACTGAGGTGCGATGATTTGGAGCATCTTTCCTGAAATGTCTTTATTTTCAGTCAAGAACTGTAGCGCTGCATCCATGCTACTGATTCCTTCCGGAAGATTTCCCTGGATTTTGACCGTCAGAGTCTCTGGAACCACCAACTGATAGTTTCCGTTTTCCAGGACTCTGGCCAATTCCAAGGGGCTTACATCGATGCCCAAGGCACCTGCGGCCCCCAGAATGGAAGCATGGGAGCCGCCGCCCACCAAAATCTGTCCTGGCTGGACGATATGGAGCAGGCATTCATACGCACTTCCCAGCGCCTGATGGAAAGCAATCCCATATTTTTTAGCAAAATCTCGGAGGATGTCAAACACATGGGACGCTTCCGGATCCCCGGTCGGGACATTGTGGTCAAAATAAAGCTGGACCTTGGCTGGCTGTGCCACGTTCTGTGCTTCCAGTACCGCTTGATGGGCTACACCATTGGTCACCAGCAGCCAGTCCGGCTGGAAGGAAACCACAGTCCCTGCAGAAGCACCCAGTATTCTTTCAATCAAAGGGGTTGCCATTTTTTACCGTCTCCTTTTTATCAGACTGCTTTCCTCTGCTTCTTCCCAGGAAGCAGAGGATTTCAGCCTGTTGTTCCATTTCTGATGCTGTCTGTTATTGATTTTCTTTCATTGCCGCCAGTTCTTTGTAGCAGGCAAACCGTTCCCGAGCATCCTGTTCACTCTTGGCATAGAGAGCCGGCGCAATTTCCGGGAACTTCCGAGCCAGGCTGGAATACCGCACTTCTCCTTGGAGAAAAGCCTGATAATCGCCGGTAGGTTCCTTGCTGTCCAACTGGAAAGGATTCTTCCCTTCTTCGATCCGACGGGGATCATACCGGTACAGCTGCCAGTAGCCGCATTCTACAGCTTTCTTCATCTCCGCCATCACATTCCCCATGCCGCAGCGCAGGCCATGGTTGATGCAGGGAGAATAGCAGATGATCACAGAAGGGCCAGGATAGCTTTCCGCTTCCTGAACGGCTTTCAGCAGCTGGCCAGGATTGGCCCCCATTGCTACCTGGGCCACATAGACATCCCGATAGCTCATGGCCATCATGCCCAGGTCCTTTTTCTTGGTCCGCTTCCCAGCGGCCGCAAACTGGGCCACAGCAGACCGGGGACTGGATTTAGAAGCCTGTCCGCCGGTATTGGAATAGACTTCCGTATCGAAGATCATCATATTCACATTGGCACCTGTAGAAATTACATGATCCAGGCCGCCGTAGCCGATATCATAAGCCCAGCCGTCACCGCCAAAAATCCAAATGGATTTTTTCCGCAGGTGTTCTGCATTGGCTCGGATATAATCCAGGGCTTCCTGAGCCTGAGCCGGGACCTGGGCCTGTGCCAACGCCTTTTTAAAGGCATCGCTGGCCGTCCCGCTCAGCTTTTCATCATCGAAGCTGTCCATCCAGGCTCTGGCAGCTTCCGCCAGTCCGCTGTCCGCCGGCAGGGCTGCCAGCAATTCTTCCACCTTGCTGTACAGTGCTTTCCGCTGCTGTTCCACGGAAAGGCTGATCCCCATACCGAATTCCGCATTGTTTTCAAACAGGGATCCTCCCAGCGCCGGTCCGAACCCTTTCTTGTCCTTACAGTACGGGAAGCTGGGGAAGCTGGTGGCCCAGACCTGGCTGCAGCCGGTAGCCGTGGCAATGTACATATGGTCCCCATAAAGCTGGGTCACCAGTTTGGCATAAGGCGTCTCTCCGCAGCCGGCGCAGGCACCGCTGAATTCCAGCAAGGGTTGGTTGAATTGGCTGTTCTTGACATTCTGTACTCCATAGGGATTGCGGACTTCTGGCAGACTGTCCAGATATTCCCAATTGGCGTCTTCCTTTCTCTGGCTGTCCAAAGGTTCCATAGAAATCGCCTTTACCGGGCAGACACTGACACAGCTGCCACAGCCCTGGCAGTCCAGGACAGCCACCTGCATGCGGAACTTCAAGTCACTGGCTTTGGGTTTAGTATCCGCCACTGCCATGGCTTCCGGAGCCTTTTCCACTTCTTCCTGTGTCAACAGGAAAGGACGGATGGCAGCATGGGGACACACATAGGAGCACTGGTTGCACTGGATACACTTGGCCGCATCCCAGGCAGGGACTTTTACCGCTACGCCCCGTTTTTCATATTTGGAAGTGGCCTGAGGCCAGGTTCCGTCATTCCAGTCTTTGAAAGCGCTGACAGGGAGTTCGTCCCCGTGCATGGTATTCACCGGTTCCAGGATTTTCGTGATGAATTCAGGCACATCCTTCCGAGGCTGGGGCTTTTCATCCGGCAAATCAGCCCAGGCAGCCGGATAGTGGATTTCTACGGCACCGCTGATGCCCCGGTCCACTGCCGCATAGTTCATGTTGACCACTTTTTCGCCCTTCCGGCCATAACTCTTCAGGGCTGCTTCTTTCATATACTGCACTGCCTGATTATCAGGGATGATCCCGGTAATGTGGAAGAAAGCCGCCTGGAGGATGGTATTGGTCCGATTGCCCAGCCCCAGCTCTGCCGCAATGGATACGGAATCGATCACGTAGAAACGAATGTGTTTTTGGGCAATAGCACGACGCATGGCAGCCGGCAGATGGGCATCCAGTTCTTCCACTGTTTTCCAATCACAGGCCAGGAGGAAGCTGCCTTCCGGCTTCAGATCACTGATCAAGTCATAGGTCTGTACATAAGCTTTATTGTGGCAAGCCACGAAATCCGCATGACGCACCAGATAACTGCTGCGGATGGGAGTATCCCCGAACCGGAGATGGCTCTTGGTGACCCCGCCGGATTTCTTCCCGTCATATTCGAAATAGGCCTGGACATATTTGTCCGTATGGTCTCCGATGATCTTGATGGTGTTTTTGTTGGCTCCCACCGTCCCGTCAGAGCCCAGGCCCCAGAACTTGCAGCTGTAGGTGCTGCTCGGGATGATGTTGATTTCCTTCCCCACAGCCAGGGAACGATGGGTCACATCATCGTTGATGCCGATGGTGTAGTGGTTGGCTGGAGCCGCCTGTTCCATGTTTTCGTACATGGCCACGATCTGGGCCGGAGTGGTATCCTTGCAGGCCAGGCCAAAGCGGCAGGCATACACTGGAAGATCGCTGCGGTATTCCTTCAGGACGGAGCAGACATCTTCATAAAGAGGTTCCCCGGTAGCGCCCGGTTCCTTGGTCCGGTCCAATACCGTCACAGCTTTGACGGTGGAAGGCAGAGCCTTCAGCAGATACTGTACCGGGAAAGGCCGGTACAGATGGACATCCAGATAGCCCACTTTCTTTCCCTGTTGCCGCAGGTAATCAATAGTTTCTGCCGCGGTTTCCGCCACGCTGCCCATGCCGATGAGGACCAACTCCGCTTCCGGATCGCCGTAATAATTCACACAGTGGTATTCTTTTCCAGTGAGGGCGCTGATTTTCTCCATATAGCCTTCTACAATGGCCGGCAGGGCATCATAATATGGATTCATGGCTTCCCGGCATTGGAAATAAGTATCTGCATTCAGACCCGCAGTCCGCAGCAGGGGCCGTTCCGGATTCAAGCTCCGCTTCCGGAATTTTTCCAATTCCTGCCAGTCCACCAGCTTGGCCAGATCCTGGAAATCCAGCACATCGATTTTCTGGATCTCGTGACTGGTCCGGAACCCATCGAAGAAATGGAGAAAAGGCACATGGCCTTTGATGGCGGACAGATGGGCCACAGCCCCCAGGTCCATGCATTCCTGCACGCTGGAAGAAGCCAGGAGGGCAAAACCGGTCTGCCGACAGGCCATCACATCGGAATGTTCCGCAAAAATAGAGATATTGTTGGTGGCCACATTCCGGGAAGCGGCATGGATCACCGCCGGTTTCAGTTCCCCAGCAATCCGGTACATGGTGGGAATCATGAGCATCATGCCCTGGCTGGCGGTATAGCTGGTGGCCAGGCTCCCGGCATCCAGTGCCCCGTGCATGGAGGCCACTGCACCGGCTTCGCTCTGCATTTCCACCAGTTTCACCGGCTGCCCAAATATATTCTTCATTCCGTTGGCCGCCCAAGTGTCCACATGGTCGGCCATGGGGCTGGACGGAGTAATCGGGTAGATGGCTGCTACCTCCGTAAACGCATAAGAGGCATAGGCCGCAGCTTCATTCCCGTCCATGGTTTTCTTGTGTGCCATTTGAATTCTCCCTTTCTGATGCTTGTTTTTCAGGTTACGCGTGACTCAAAATAGCTAAAACGTTTTACTTAATTGCATTATAGTAAATCGTTTTAGCATTGTCAATTCCCCATAACTGTACATTTTATTTAATCAGTTTTAACGATTTATTCTCATAATTTCTTGATTCTACTTTTTGTATTACATATTTCATCCTATCATTAACTTTTACTAAACTTACTAACTATTGACGTTTTTACTGATATTTACTATAATTTACTAAACAATATGTTCTGCAAAAAGGAGCTTTTCTATGCCAACCATAAAAGATGTGGCCGCTGCGGCCAAAGTCTCTCCCACCACCGTCTCCCTGGTCATGAACGGCCGGGGACCGGAACATCGGATTCCGGAAAGCACCATCGAACGAATCCGGACCGCTATGCGAGAACTGGGATACCAGCCCAATCTCAGTGCCCGCCGTCTCCATGATAAGGATGAACACAAACCAGTCATCGCCTTTTTCTGGCCGTTGGACTATCGGGCCAACCTGATGGGGTATTTCCTCTCCCTGATCCAGAATGCCTTAAAAGAAAAAGGAAAAGACTGCGAACTGTTGGTCCGTCCCTACATCAACGACCGGATCTCGAAATCCTGTTCTGAGCTGATCAAGAGCAATTACACGGGGGCCATCATCGGAGCTGCCAGTGAAAAAGACATCCGTTATCTGGAAAGCCTGGATCTCCAACTGCCCCTGGTGCTGATCAACCGGGAAAGCAACAAATTCAGCACTTCCGGCTGTGACAGCAATAAAATCGCTCTCCAGGCAGCCAGCCTGATCCGTCAGAAAGGCTATAAAAAGATTGCTCTCATCCAAAGCGGCACTCGTTATATGGCTACATCCCGAAGGACGGAAGCCTTTCTCTTTGTCTGCCGGCAGTTCGGGATCCAAGTTCCGGATAGCTGGATCTTCCATGGGATCAACAACCCGGAGGGCGGAGCAGCTGCCGCAGAAAGCCTCTGCGCCCAAAAAGAAAAGCCTCAAATGATCCTGTGCGAAAGCGATGCCATGGTCTCCGGAGTCCTCTATACTCTGCACAGATACGGCTTCCGAGTTCCCAGGGATCTGGAACTATTGAGTTTCGCCACCCAGAATCCCCAGAATACCCGTTACCTGATTCCCTCGGTCAGCATCGTGGCCATGCCCAGTGACGACATCGTCCGGCAGGCGGTGAATGCTTTGCTGGCCCAGATCAGTACGGGAAGCCGGGAACCGGTCCACATCGAAAATGAAGCCCGGATCCAGCTCCATGAGTCCTTTACCCTGTGACCCATCACAAAAGTGGAGGGGTGCTGCACGAAATATGCAGCACCCCTCCATTTTTTTATTGACAAAACCAAAAAATCATGCAAAAATAAGTTAAACGTTTTAGTGAAACGATTTAGCAAGCTTGCAAAAAGAATTCTTTGATCCCTTAGACAGGGAAAGGAGTTGTGATGGAATTGTCGGCGGAACAACAGACAAAAAAAACAGGACCCTCTACTGGCGGACCTTCTTTTGCCAGTACAGCACCTGTCCAGTTCAATAGTGTAGAATTCCGGGATGGAATCCAGTCCCTGCTGGCCACCCGGGTAAAAACAGAAGAAATGATCCCTTTTCTTTCCCGGATGGACCAGATCGGCTATGCATCCATGGAGATGTGGGGAGGCGCCACTTTTGACGTCTGCATCCGTTTCCTCCAGGATGATCCCTGGGACCGAGTCCGTACCTTCAAACGGTATATGAAACATACCCCTCTGAAAATGGTTCTCCGAGGGCAGAATCTGGTGGGCTATCATGCCTATCCGGACGACATCGTGGAAAAATTCGTGGAATGTGCTGCCAACGCCGGCATCGATGTTTTCCTGATTTTCGATGCCCTGCAGGATCTGCGGAACTGTGAGACCGCCTTCCGAGCAGTACAGAAAATGGGTAAAAAAATCGAGGGGAGCCTCCAGTACAACCTAAGTCCCCTCAACACCATCGATGCTTTTGTGGAAAATGCTCTGGCCCAGCAGAAAATGGGTGCCCAACTCATGCATGTGGAAGACATGGCCGGTCTGATGACTCCTCCCATGGCGTATACTCTGATTCGTGCCCTGAAAGAAACGTTGGATATCCCGGTCCATCTCCACTGCCACTGTACCGGAGGCATGGCGGAAATGTGCTATTGGGAAGCCATCCGGGCAGGTGCTGACGGAATAGATGTGTGCGTTTCCAGCCTGGGCCTGGGGCCCGGCCATCCCCCCATCGAAAGTTTCATTGCAGGCTTGCGTGGGACCTGCCGGGACCCCCGGATCGACCTGGTTCCCTTTGCTGCCCTGAACAAAGGATTCCAATATCTCCGGGAACTCCATAAAGATGTGGAAAGCCAGCTGATCGGGGTAGATGTGGGCTGCCTCCAGCATCAGGTCCCTGGTGGGATGCTCACCAATCTGGAAAACCAGCTAAAAGCCATGAATGCTTTGGACCGGCTCCCGGAAATCCTGGAAGAAGTCACCCGGGTCCGAAAGGACATGGGTTATCCTCCCCTGGCCACTCCCAGCAGCCAAATCTGCGGAGCCCAGGCCACCAGCAACGTGCTCATGGGAGAACGCTATAAATTCATCAGCAAGGAAATGCGGGATTACTGCCGGGGCATGTATGGCTGTCCTCCCGGCCCCATCGCCCCAGAACTGCTGCAGAAAGCTCTGGGCGGCAAAGCGCCCATTGACTGCCGACCGGCCAGCCTGCTGGAACCGGGTTGGGAAAAAGCCAAAAGAGAAGCCGGAAGCCTGGCCCGCACAGAAGAAGATGTGCTGACCTATGCCCTCTTCCCCACCGTTGCACCGGATTTCCTGAAGAAAAAATATACATGTGGAGGCCTGAAACTATGAAACAGACAAATGCTGAAAAACTGGCCCAAAGCCGGAAGTTCCTGGAACAGCTGAAAGAAGCCCGGGGCGGTTCCATTATGGAAAGCCATCGGAAAATGGGCAATGATCCCATGCTGGTCAAAGCTTTTCTGGATGGGTACGAGAACAATGCATCCGATACCCAGATTCCCCGGAAGTATCGGGAACTGATCGTCATGGCTATCGGCATGGCCACAGGCACCGATACCACCATGAAAGTCCATGCTCGGCTGGCCCAGGAAAATGGCGCCACCGTCGACGATATCTGCGAAGTCATCCGGATCATCTTCTTCACCTGTGGCGTCACAAAACTCCTGCCCATCCTGGAGAAACTGGATCTGGAACCGGTGGAAGACTGAGCCAGCCAACATTTTTACGCTTGCATACCTTCTAAAGATTGTCCATAAACCACACAAAACCCTGTTGGATGTCCTCCCTCTTTCATCCAACAGGGTTTTGCTTTGTTTTTCAGGGAAGATTCATTTACTACTCCTCTTCATCCTCTTCCGTTTCCGGTAATAGGCGTTCCCCACGCCGCCCACCACCAAGAAGACCATGAGCCAGCCGGCGGCTTTCACCGGGTTCAGGTAGGTGACGGTAGCGTCCATGGGAGTCTCTTCTCCCAGGGGCAGCTTCCAGGTGAGGGTCCGTTTGTCGTCGCTGACCTGGGTGGCATTGGTGGCGTCCACTCCCGTGGGCAGGATCAGGGTGAACCGCAGGTCGAACTGCTTCAGGATGCTCTGGAGCACGGCCTGGGCATCCCGGTTCTTCAGTTCTTCTTTAGGGGCCATGTTGATCCCGGTATGGACGCTGATGGTATCGAAGAGTAGACCGCTCTGGAGCTGGACGATGGGTTTCTTCTCTCCCTGGGGAAGTTCCGCTTTTTTCCCATTCTCTCCGACCTGGGACCCGGCCGCCTCCTGGGCCGCCTGTTCCCAGGTCCGGATATCGAAGGTCTTCAGTACCTTGGAATCCTTGATGTCTTTCACCTGGTTGTAGTGTTTGGTGGCGATAAAGCCTTCATACTGCCCTTCTTTGGCAGGCTGGACAGCGTACCCATCCTTTTGGAAATCTTCCTGGAACGCGTCCACCGTAGGTTTCAGCACCGGTGCCGTCACCAATTTGCAGGTCAAGTCGGCCGCACCCAGACGGGTGATTTCCATCGTGATATGGCCTTTGGCGCAGCCGCTGAAGAGAAGGCTCAGCAGCAGGCACCCAAGGAGCATGATTTTTCTCATAAAGCCCTCCCGGCTGTTCTGTTCTTTTCCAAAAGCTTCAGAGTTTCATCCCGGAGCCTGTTCTTTTGTACCTTCCCCAGGCTGGTCCTGGGGAATTTTTCCGTCAGGAAGTATTTCTTAGGGACTTTGTAAGGGGCAATCTGGTCCAACAGGTACCGGCGCAAGGCCCGGAGATCCACCTGGGCCCCCGCTTCCGGGACCAGCCAGGCTGCAGCAGACTGGCCCCGGAGGGGATCCGGATAGCCGATGACCGCAGCCTCCGCCACCCCCGGATACTGGAGAAGGACCCGTTCCACTTCCCGGGGATAGATATTCTCCCCGCTGGAAATGATCAGGTCTTTCAGCCGGTCTACCAGATGCAGGAACCCCTCCTCATCGAAGAAGCCCACATCTTCCGTATGGAACCAGCCGTACCGGAAAGCCCGTTCCGTTTCTTTTTCCTGGTTCAGGTAGCCCAGCATCACATTGGGTCCCCGAACGGCGATTTCCCCAGTCTTTCCCTGGGGCATCGTCCGGCCTTCCGGATCCAGGATGGCCACTTCCACTCCATGGATGGGGATCCCGATGGTCCCGAACCGGGTCTTGCCCGGCCGGTTGAAGCTGACCACAGGAGACGTTTCCGAAAGGCCGTATCCATCCAGCAGGGGTTTCCAGCTCCATGCCGAGAACCGTTCGCCCAGTTCCTTGGTCAGGACCGCGCCGCCGCAGATGAAGGCCCGCACTGAATCCAGATCCGCCAGGTCAGCCCCATTGAGCAGCAGTTCCATCACTGCCGGCACTCCCACGAAGATGGATACCTGCTGACGGACCACCAGCCGCAGGGCCGTCTTGAAATTATAGTTGGTCTGGATCACGATCCGGGCCCCCAGGAGGAGGCCGCTGGTGACACAGACCGTCCAGCCGTAGCAGTGGTACATGGGCAAAAGGCAGAGGATCCGGTCTTCCGGCAGCAGTCCTACCGCCTCACAATAAGCCTGGGCATTGGTCAATAGGTTCCGGTGGCTCAGCATGGCTCCCTTGGGGTGGCCGGTGGTCCCGGAGGTATAGATGATGGTGCAGTTTTCTTTCTCTCGCCGCTGGGGTGGCTGGAAAGTCCAGTCCACGGGTCCATCCAGGTCTTCGTATAGGAACTGCTGGACTCCGGAAATGCCCGCTTCTTCCAGGGCCGCTCCCAGCTCCAACGGTTGGCGGCTGATCAAAAGGGAAATCCCTGCATCTTTCAGGATATAGGCGATTTCTCGGGGGACCAGCTGGAAATTGATAGGGACGATGACGCCCCCGGCCCGGATCACCGCCAGATAGGCGGCCACGAAGCCATTGCAGTTCCGACTCACCAGGGCCGCTCGCTGCCCCTTCCGCAGCCCCTTTGCCTGGAGAAAAGCGGCCCAGTGTTCCACTTTTGCTTCTAGTTCCCCATAGGTCAGCTCCTTTTCCTGGTCCACCAGGGCCACTTGGCCAGGAGCCTTCCCCTTCAGCAACTCATCATAAAACATGCTGCCTCCTTGCCTTTCCTGTAAAAAACGAGTAAGATGGACTTGTCAAAAATCTAAAAGAGAGAAGTGGATATCATGAAAGAATTCCGTATCGGCGCCGTGGGCGAAGCCACGGATACCGTGCTCCACACCAACACTGCAGCCGCCATGGGCAGCGGTTCCCTGGATGTCTATGCCACCCCGGCCATGCTGGCCCTGATGGAAAAGGCTGCCTGCGCCATCGTCGATCCCTGCCTGGATGACGAGACCACCAGTGTAGGGATCAGTGTAAACCTGTCCCACGATGCAGCCACCGCTGTAGGCAAGACCGTTACGGCCAAAGCGGTACTGGTGGGCGTGGACGGACGGAAACTGACCTTCAAGATCACCGTTTCCGACAATTACGGCACCATCGGCCAGGCCACCCACGAACGGTTCCTGGTGAACAAGGCCAAATTCCTGGGCAAACTGGCTGCCAAAGACAAGAAATGATCAGAGACAGCGAGTAAGGGTCTCCATGACCATCAGGTTGCTGACCACACCTACTCCGCCGGGAACCGGGGTATAAGCCGAAGCTTTGGCCATCTTCGCGGCTTCGGACACGTCTCCTACCAGTTTTCCATCCACAGAATTGATGCCTACATCCACCACTACAGCACCTTCCTGGATCATATCCTCAGTAATGAGGTTGGGCTTGCCCACCGCACTGAGGATGATGTCTGCCTGCCGGGTAATGGCAGGCAGATTTTTTGTGCGGGAACGGCAGACGGTCACAGTGGCATAGCGGCCCATGAGCATCAGGGTGAGCGGCCGTCCTACCACTTCGCCGTAGCCCACCATCACCACATTTTGTCCTGCCAGAGGGATCCCGTAATAGTCCAGGATCGCCATGCAGGCCCGGGGGGTGCAGGGTGCCCAGGGGGTGATGCCCAGGTAGAACTTTCCTCCGTTGATAGGATGGATGCAGTCCATGTCCTTTTCCGGATCCATCTGCTGGACCAGGTCCATCCGGCGGATATGCTGGGGGAAGGGGACCAAGGGCAGGATGCCGCTGACCTGGGGATCGTCACTGAGTCCCCGCAGGACTTTTTCCGCCTCTGCCTGGCTGGTTTCTTTGGGCAGCACCACATCCCGGGTCTGGATCCCCAGGCTGGCCGCCGTCCGGAGCAGGCTGCGTTTGTAGACCTGGGCCGCTGGATTATCCCCGATGAGGAACGTGGCCAGGGTCAAGTCCTTTCCCGCGAATCTTTCCTGGAGTTCCTTCCGTATTTTTTCTGCTACCGGTTTCCCGGCCATAATGATCTGTTCCATGGTATCTCCTTATGAGGGGCTGCTGCTCGCGCAGCAGCCCCTCTTTCCTTTTCTATTATTTTACACCCTGCTGCCATAGCTGAAAAGAGCCAGGCAGCAGGGTGTCTTGTCACCGGAAGTAAACGGTCACCGTATCTCCGCTGTGGAGGACCGTCCCTGGGGCCGGATTTTGTTTCCAGCTGGTCCCGCTGCCGATGGGGATCAGGGACAGCTTCGCTCCGCCCAAGGCTCCGGCCACTTCCCGGATGGAATGGCCTGCCAAGTTGGGCAGTTTCACAGAGCCGTCTTCTCCAGCTTCCAGGGTGGCCAGCGGCGCCGCTTCCTTGGCGGTCTTGGCCAGCAGGGATTCCACCGTGGGAAGGCCCTCCCAGTTGCTGGGCTGGATGCCTTCTGCCACCAGGATCTGCTGGAGGGTATCCCGGAAAATCGGGGCAGAAACCTGAGAACCGTAGAAGGCCCCTTTGGGAGAATCCAGCATGATGATCATGGCGTATTTGGGAGCGTCACTGGGCACAAAACCCACAAAGGAGGCAATGTACACTCCAGGGATATACCCTCCCTTGGGAGACAGCTTTTCTGCGGTCCCCGTCTTGCCGGCTATTTTATAGCCTTTGATCTGGGCCGTCTTGCCGCCCCCTTCGGAGACTACTTTTTCCATCATGGTCCGCATTTCTTCCGCCACTTCCGGGGTGATCACTTTTCGGACCGCTTCGGTTTTCCCTTCTTTCAGGACGGTCCCGTCGGGAGCCGTGATCTTCTGCACGATATACGGCTTCACCAGGGTGCCTCCGTTGGCAATGGCACAGATGGCCCGGAGCATCTGGAGGGGCGTCACGGCGATCCCCTGGCCGATGGCCATAGTAGCCACGTCGGAAGGGACCATGTCTTTGGGGTTGTACAGGATCCCAGCCTCTTCTCCCGGCACATCGCTGCCGGTGACGCTGCCGAAGCCGAAATCCCGGGCATAGGCCGTTTCCCGTTCGCCGCCCAGTTTCAGGCCCAGGGCCGCCATCCCTGTATTCAGGGAGAACTTGATCACATCGGTAAAGGTCACATGGCCCATCCCTTTGCCGTCCCAGTTCCGGATCCGCCGTCCGCCTACATCGATGGACCCTTCGTCATTGAAGGGTGTGGAGGGGGTGATGATCCCTTCCATGAGGCCGGCAGACCCCATGATAGGCTTGAACACAGAGCCCGGTTCATAGACGATGCCCACCCCCCGGTTCATATAGGCCCCCTTCCGGGCCTCTGCAAAATGGTTGGGGTCGAAGGTGGGCCGGCTGGCCATCCCCAGGATCTCCCCGGTATTGGGATCCATCAGGATGGCCGCTGCACTGGCTGCATGGGTCTTCTTGATAGCCTCATCCAGGCTCTTTTCCAGGATGAACTGCATCCGGGCATCGATGGTGAGCTGGACGGTGTTCATCCGCCGGGCCTGGACCTGGTTCATGGCACTGGGTCCCACCAGGTTCCCCTTGGCATCGAAGAAACTGATCTTTTTCTGGTTCTGGCCTTTCAGGTATTCATTCTGGGACGCTTCGATCCCTTCCAATCCCTCGTCATCGGTCCCCACGAACCCCAGGACCTGGGCCGCCAGGTTATTTTTCGTGTAGAACCGTTTGCTTTCTTCTTTGAAATGGAAGCCGCTGAACTTCTGTTCTTTCAAGATGGCTTCCACCTGGTCCGCCTCATGAGGATCCAGGGTCCGTTTCACCCAGACGAACCGGCGGTCCGGTTCGCAGAACTCTTGATAGAGCTCCGCTGCTTGCAGGCCCAGCACCGGTGCCAGGGCATCTGCCGCTGCCCTTTTGGGATCCCGGCTGGGCATTTTCCCCACCGGCCACCGGGCTGGGTCATCCACCAGTTCTTGAGGATCCACATAGAGGGATTTGCTCACCACACTGACAGCCAGTTCTTCCCCGTTCCGGTCCAGGATACTGCCTCGGGGAGAGATTTCGACATATTCCCCGCTGATCTGGTTCAGGGCCTTCTGTTCCATGGACCGCCCCTGGATGATCTGGAGATAGAACAGTCTCCCCACTACCAGAAGGATACCGAAGCCCAGGACACAGCCCAAAGTGATCACCCTGCGGTTGCCCTTTTCCAGCACATCCTGATGGGAGGGATCCAGGTGCAGCAGGGAAGGCTCCCTATCTTTTCCTCCAGGAAGCCGTTTCACTGCCTTTTTTTTATGGAATCCCGGAAAGCCCGGGAATTTGGGAAACTTCAAGGACGCCACCTCCCTGGTCCTTTTCTTTCAGACTGGAACCGGATAGGTCCCTGCGGGGCTTCCGCCCTTTCCCTGCCTTTTTTTTCCAGCCGGCAGACAGAAAGCACCAGACCGATGGCAACCAGGGTAATGAGCAGGGAGGTCCCCCCATAACTGATGAAAGGCAGCGGGACCCCGATGACCGGCAGGATGCCGCAGACCATGGCCATGTTAGCAATGGCCTGGCCCACCACCAGGAAGTTGACCCCGCTGACCAGCAAAAAGCCCCGCCGGTCCTGGGTCTCCTTCCCGATCCGGTACAGTGCCAGCCCCATGATGATAAATACCAGGAGCATCAGAAGAGCTCCCAGGAATCCCCATTCCTGGCAGAAAACCGCAAAGGCGAAGTCCGTATGGGCTTCGGGAAGGTAGAAGAACTTGCTGGAGCCCATACCATGGCCCATGCCGCTGATCCCTCCGCTGCCGATGGCCGTAAAGGACTGGACGGCCTGATAGCCGTTCCCCTGGGGATCCGAATAGGGATTGAGCCAGACCAGGACCCGGTTCAGCCGGTAAGGGGCCTGGATGACGGCAGCCGTGGCCAGGGCAGCCCCCGAAGCCAGGAGGGCGAAAATCTCCCGGTAGGGAAGCCCGGCCACCACATACAGGACGATCATCAAGGACAGGATGATGGCGGCGGTGCCCATATCCGGCTGGACCAGCACCAAAAAAGACATGAAGGCCGCTTCCAGGAAGGCCAAGCAGGTGCCCTTCCGGAGCAGATGGGGCCGTTTCCCCTCTTCCATCAGACGGCCTAGAAAATCGGCCCCCAGGAGGATCACCGCCAGTTTTACCAGTTCGGACGGCTGGAAGGAGATCGGGCCCAGGATCAGCCAGCGCTGGGCCCCTTTGAGGGTTTTCCCATAGCCATCCACAAAGATCAGGAGCCCGATCAAACACACGCAGATCCGCTGGACATAAGGGAAGATCTTGTGGTAATCCCCTTTCCATCCGATAGCGTGCATCAACGCTAGGCCCAGCAGCCCAAAGGCCCAGTAGCGGATTAGGTAGTGATACCCATTGCCAAACATATCCTGGGCCGCCACGAAGCTGGCACTGAAGATGTTCTCGCCCCCCACGATCATCAGCACATATACCAGGCTGACCAGGGCGTCCTTAGGATTCGCCCAGAGGATTAAAAACCGTTTTCCCATGCTTTGCCTCGGTCCTTTAAAAAACCACTTCGCAGAAATTGATGTTCTTGCCCCGGGCACTGAACTTCTGCTCATATTCGGTCTGGGCCTCATTGAGGATGTCCGTATGATGGAGGTCCGTAGTAAGTGCTGCGATTTCCAGGCCGAATTCTTTGAACTCCTCTACAGAAAAGGCGAACAAATCATCATTGTCCGTCTTGAAGCGGAGATGGCCGCCGGGCTTCAGGATCTCTTTGTACTGGGCCAGGAAGGTCCGGTAGGTGAGCCGCCGTTTGGCATGGCGGGCTTTGGGCCAGGGATCGCTGAAATTCAAATAAATCTGATCCACTTCCCCGGGGGCGAACCATTCCAGCAGATGGGCGGCATCGGCATGGACGATACGGGCATTGGGGATCTCCCCTTCCCGGAGCTTCTTCACCGCATAATAGCAGACCTCCCGCTGGGTCTCGATGCCCAGGTAGCCGATTTCCGGATGGAGGCCGCTCATGGCCGCAAGAAACTGCCCTTTGCCGCAGCCGATTTCCAGCTGGACCGGCCGGCCGCCCAGGACCAGTTGGGACCATTTCCCCTTATACTGTTCCAGCCCATCTTCCAGCAGTTCTTTTCCCCGATACTCTTCCAGTGCCTGGGGGATCCAGGGTTTCTTTCGTAAACGCATATCTTTCTCCTTTGTAAAGTCACACAGTAGATAAGTCTGAAGTCAGAAGTCGGAAGCCGGATGATAAATTTGCAAGCAAATTTTATAAATATCTATAGACTTGGACCGATTGAGAAACTCATGATGATTTCGGCACTGGTTCTACACAATCAAAAGAATCCGTCCAGCCAGGGCGGATTCTATCCTGAAGCTTCAGACTTCTGACTCCAGACTCCCTACTAGGGGCTGTTGCACACGCAACAGCCCCTCTCTCTATTCCTTCTTCGCTCTCTTTCCCCGTGCCTTCTTTTCTTCTGGGCCCAGGTTGAACTTCTTCAGATACCGGTACAGGGTCACCCGGCTCACATCCAGCATCAGGGCCAACTTGCTGATATTGCCCCCGGCCGCTTTCCAAGCCGCCACGAAGGCATCTTTATCATGCTTCCAGGATTTCTCGATCCGGTGTTCTCCCGGCAGTTTGATATGGGAGGCCTCGATGACGCTGCCGGAGGTATGGAAGAAAGCCTGTTCGATGACTCCCTGGAGCTGTTTGATATTCCCGGGCCACTGGCAGCTGTTCAGGAGCTGCAGGGCCTCTTTGGAAAGGGTCTTCCCCGGCATATTGTGCCGGGCTGCCATTTCCGTGAGGATGTGGTTGGCGATCACTTCCACATCTTCCACCCGTTCCCGCAGAGGCGGTACCCGGATCACCGTCCCGATGACCTGTTCGTACAGGCTCCGGGAGAATAGTCCCTTGTCCGTCAGCCGTTTCAGGTTGGAATCGCAGGCGGCGATCACCCGGACATTGAATTTCCGCCGGGTCCCGGTTTCCCAGTTCAGCACTCCGTTGCGCAGGGCATCGGCCAGCACATCTTCCAGCCGGGTGGGGAATTTCTCGATTTCATCCAGGAACAGGGTCCCGCCGTTGGCCAATTCCAGGGCCCCTGCCGTCACATGGCCGGCCCCATCGTCGCTGCCGAAGAATTCCGCTTCCAGTTCCGCCTCGGCCCCTTCATGGCCCCGTACCGTGATGAGAGGGGCCGCCGCCCGGGGACTGGCCTGATGGATTCCGTGGGCCAGCCGCTGTTTGCCGGTCCCCGGTTCGCCCTGGAGCAGCAAGTTGTTGTCCCCCCGTGCCACCCGGGCTGCCTTATGCTGGAGAGCCAGGAATTCGCTGGAATTCCCCACCATGCTGTAAAGGCTGTACCGGGAACTGTACCCGGTGGCATGGGCGATGGTGGTCTTCAGATCCTCGATGGCCATGGTGATGATCACCACGCTGTCCACCTTGCCCCCGGCCCGCACCGGCAGGACGCTGGTCACATCTTCATAGGTCCGGTCCTGGGTGATCCAGGTGATCTCCTTGCGGATGGTGCTCTTCCCGGAAAGGCCCTTCTGGATGGGGATGTGCTCATAATTCAGGAACACTTCATCCAGCCGTTCCTTGCCCTCCATGCGCTTCTTCCCGTTGGCGTTGCTGTAGCGCAGTGTCCCATCGGGATTCACCCAATATACAGAGGCCGGGATCTCTTCGGAGATCAGCCCGCAGACCTTCCAGTAGGCCAGCATGGTCAGGAAGTTCTCCACAGAATACTTCATGGTCATCAAAAGGCTCAGGAGGATATCATAGGGCAGATCGTTCTGGTCCAGGGAAAACAGGGACAGGATGTACCGGCCCTGGCCGGCTACGTTGATAGGAGCCGAGCAGGCGTCCCCGGAATGGCTTTCCCGGATCCACATTTCCGGCCCGAACATCAAGAAAGGGACATTGTGGCTCCGGGCCACACAGATGCTGGAAGTCCCCACATCTTCTTCCAGGACCCGCATGCCCTGGATGTCTTCGATGCTCCGCTGGAAGAAGGGCAGGGCATAGTTCTTCAGCACGTACCCTTCTTCATCCACCAGCAGCATGCTTAGATTATGGGAGTTGAAGTACTGCTTGTTCTGTTCAAAGAGCCCGTCCACATATTTCACCACATCCTCATGGACTTCCAGCGCTCTCGCCAGTTCCTGAGGAGACAGCCGCACCCCATGGGCCGGCATGGTCTCATGGTTCAGCTTCCGGGCTTCACACCGGCGCCAGGACTCCGCGACCCACGGATGGACGTTGGGATCGATAATCCCCTCGTCAATGAACTTATTGTAGTAGCTGGTCAATTTTTCCTTATTGCGTCGTTCCCTAATCATCGATTTACCCCCTGATTCGCTTTAGCGATATGATTTATGTACCGGGACCAGGACCCGCTTGGCACCGTAATATCTTGTCTTCCAGTATTCATCGGACAGGCTGCACAGCCGGACCCCTTTAGACGAGGTGGCATTCCAGAACAACCCGTTCCCTGCATAGATCCCCACATGGGAAGCTCCCGGTTCGTAGGTGGAAAAGAACACCAGGTCCCCCGGCTTCAGTTGCCGCTGGGTCACGAAGAGCCCTTTTTCGAACTGCAGATCCGCCGTCCGGGGCAGCTGGGCTTTATGCTGCCGGAACACGTACTGGACGTAGCCGGAGCAGTCGAAGGCCCGGGGGGTGGTCCCGCCGAAGCTGTAGGGCACTCCCTTGTACCGGGAAGCCGTCCGGACCACGTCTTCCCCCTTCACGCCGTGGATTCCCTCTTTTTCAAAGGCCGCCTCCTGGATCCGGAAATAGGTGGTATCGTCCACCCTTCCTGTAGCCTGCAGTTTATGGCTGCGCTGGAAGTTCCGTACCTGTTCCTCCAAGTCCCGGGTATATCTCCCGGTCAGGGGGGTCTTCATGCCGATGGCGTTCAATTTGATCTGCACGGTCTTGACTTTCCAGCCCTTGTCCCCGACTTTCAGAGGGGCCGCCTTGCGGGCAACCGCGCCTACTGAAAGGGGCAGGGCCAATACAGACAGGACCAGCGCTGTGACAAACTTATGCAGTTTCATACGAGGTGCCTCTTTTCCTGAAACAACGGATCTTGTCAGATCTGGCAAAAATGAAACATTCTCAATACTCCATATTAGTATAAACTTCCCAATCCGTCAATTTGGAAAGTTTACCGATGGACACTTCCAGTTCCTGGAGCAGCCGTCCTTTGTCCTGGGGCAGCGTCCCAGCCAGGGCCACATAATTGGAAATGTGGTTGCTGCGGAACAGGGTATGGCTCTCTGGCCGGATCTCCACATTTTCCAGCATGGTATGGGCTTCCTGAGCCAGGCCAGCTGGGGAGAGCAGCTCAAATTCTCCATTTTCGAACTGCCGGAGCATTTCCGTCCCCTTGTACAGCCGCAGGGTCAGCACACTGAGCATATTGGGCTGGATGGCGGTCACCGCTTTCCCTGTCTCCACGGCGTGGCGCTCACTGTCCGCTTTCCCGCCCAGGCCGGCGATCACCATCATGGACAGTTTCATACCGCTGCGGACCACCTTCTGTCCGGCGGCGATGGCTTCTTCCGCCGTGACGCCTTTCTTGATCCGGGCCAGGAGGGCATCGTCCCCGGTTTCCAGGCCGAAATACAGCATCTTCAGCCCCGCTTCCCGGAGCCGCCGCATCTCTTCATCGCTCTTGCGCAGGATATCCCGGGGTCCAGCGTAAGAAGTCACCCGCTGGAGATGGGGGAAGGTCTGGTAGAGCACAGCCAAGATCTTCAGCAGCTTCTCTGTAGGAAGCACCAGGGCATCCCCGTCCGCCAGGAAGATCCGTTTCACCTGATCCTGGGCATACCGGGCCGCCAAGGCGATCTGTCGGGAGATCTCTTCATTGGGGCAAAGGGCGAACTGTACGTCCTTATACATGGCACAGAAGGTACAGGTATTGTGGGCACACCCCCGGGTCACCCGCAGGATGAAGCTGTTGGCTTCACTGGGGGGACGGAATACCGGAGTATCGTAATCATCGAAATACAATCCGAACATAAGCATTTCCTCCCGCATGCTGTAAAAATTTCTTCAATATATACATCCTTGTAGACAGTCTTTTCACAAGATTCCTCGAATTCTTACATTTGTACAAAATTCCACTGGCTACGTCCATTATTATAAACTATTTTACACTCTCCTGCATGTTTTTTTGTAAACTTTTTGAGAAGAAAATTTTTCCCCGTATTCTGCCTGCTTCCTTTAAGAGAGTCCTTTCAGCCCCTTGTTTTTTGTGATTTAACAATATATAATTTTTACTTGAAGTTTGACACATGAAAGGTTAGAGGTGAACTGAATGTCTGCACAAGAAGCAAGTTTCATGGGCGGTGTAGAAGTACCCCCCAGCAAGTCCTTGACCGACAAAGTGGCCATCGAAAGATGCCCGGCTCCGGACGTGGTGTACATTCCTCTTTCCCAGCACATTGGTGCTCCGGCAAAACCGGTGGTGAAACCAGGGGATAAGGTCACGATCGGACAGGTGATTGGTGAAGCAGGCGGTTTCGTCAGCACCAACATCCATGCCAGCGTCAGCGGCATGGTCATGAAGCTGGAAAATCGGTATATGCCCAACGGCATGATTTCCCAGTGCGTGGTCATCAAGAATGATGGCCAGGACACCCTGTGCGAGGATATCAAACCCCGCAGCGAAGAAGAGATCACCCCGGATCTGATCCGTCAGGTCCTGCGGGAAAAAGGGATCGCCGGCATGGGCGGCGCCACCTTCCCCACGGCGGTGAAGTATGCTCCTCCCAAGGAAGGCCACTGCCCCATCGACACGATCCTCCTGAACGGGATCGAATGTGAACCCTTCGTCACGGCGGATCACCGTACCCTCCTGGAATACGCTGACGAGATCATCCAAGGGCTGAAGTACTTCATGCTGGCCTCCGGCGCTGCCAAAGGCGTCATCGGCATCGAAGACAACAAACCCGATGCCATCGAACTGATGCAGAAGAAAGTGGCTGGCGAAGCCAACATCGAAGTCTGCGTCTGCAAGGAAAAATATCCTCAGGGCTCTGAAAAGCACCTGATCTATGCCGCTACCGGCCGTACCGTCCCTGATCGGGGCCTGCCAGCGGATGTGGGCGTCATCGTGGACAACGTAGGCACTGCTGTAGCAGCCTGCCGCGCTGTGAAGAACAATGTCCCCCTGTACGAAAGAGTCGTGACCATCAGCGGTGACGGCGTGAAGAAACCGGGGAACTATATCGTCCGTCTGGGGACCCTCTACAGCGACGCTGTGGAAAAAGCCGCCGGTGGCCTGGAAGGAGCTCCCGGCAAGATCGTTTCCGGCGGGATGATGATGGGTTTTGCCGTCAACTCCCTGGATTACCCCATCACCAAAGGTTCCAGCGGTCTCTTGATCTTCAATTCCAACTCTCCTTTTGCCCAGTATCATGAACCGGATCCCTGCGTGCACTGCGCCCGCTGTGTGGATGCCTGCCCCATGAAGCTGGAACCCACGGAAATCGTCCAGGCTGTGAAGAAGCAGAACTGGGAAGATGCGGAACGGTTCTTCTGCCATGCCTGCATCGAATGCGGTTCCTGTGCTTTCGTATGCCCTGCCCATATTCCTCTGGTGCAGTACATCCGGATGGGCAAGCAATTTATCAGAGGGAAAGGTGACGGCGGTCACAACCCCTTCTATAAATTCGACAAATAATTTCGCGAAAGGACTGGATATCGATTATGGAACCTATTAAAGAACCGAAACCGCTGGTTCTCGTTTCCTCGTCTCCCCACATGCACTGTGGGCTCACCATCAGCAAGTCCATGCGGGAAGTCATCCTGGCACTGGTACCGGCTGTCCTGGCTTCTGTCTATTATTTCCGCGTAGATGCGGTCCGTGTGATCGTTTGCTGCGTGCTTTCTGCCATTATCTTTGAAAAACTAGCCAATAAGGTCATGGGCGTGAAGAAGGATACCGTCAAGGACGGTTCCGCAGCCCTCACCGGCCTGCTGCTGGCCCTGTGCCTGCCTGCTTCCCTGCCCAGCTACATGGCTGTCCTGGGCGGCATGTTCGCCGTAGTGATCGGCAAAGCCATCTTCGGCGGCCTGGGCAAGAACATCTTCAACCCGGCCCACATCGGCCGTGCCATCCTGCTGGCTTCTTTCCCCCAGCAGATGACCACCTGGGTCATCCCCGCTACCAAAGCGGCTGCTGTAACGGCTGCCACGGCCGGGGCAGATGCCACCACCGCCGCTACGCCTCTGGCTGTGATGCGTATGACGGAAAAAGTATGGCAAGCTGGCGGTGCCGCTGCTTCCCAGCTGCCTCCTCTGTCCGATCTCTTCATCGGCAACATCGGCGGTTCCCTGGGTGAAACCTGCGTACCGGCTCTGGTCCTGGGTGGCCTGTACCTGATCTGGAAAAAGCTCATCGACTGGCGCATCCCTGTGTTCTATCTGGCCACGGTAGCCGTGCTCACTGGGATCTACGGCGCTGTGATGGGGTATCCTTCCACTTTCCCTCTGTACCATCTGTTTGCCGGTGGCCTGATGATCGGTGCCTTCTTCATGGCTACTGACTGGGTCACTTCCCCCATCACCAAGAAGGGCAAGATCATCTATGCCATCGGGCTGGGCGTCCTGACTTCCCTGATCCGTCTGCGGGGCAGCTACACGGAAGGCGTGTGCTATTCCATCCTGATGATGAACATGGTCACTCCTATGATTGACCGGTTCGTACGGAATGTATCCTTCGGAGGAGGTCAGAAAAAATGAGCAACCTCTTTGTTAAATACACCGGCATCCTGGCCGTCATCTGCGGCGTCAGCGTAGGTCTCGTAGCTGCTGCCAATGAAGGGACCAAGGATACCATCGCCAAAAAACACGAAGCCGATACCCGGGCTGCCTACAAGGTAGTGCTGCCGGAACTGGGCGACCTGAAGAAGCTGCCGGCTCCCGGCGGACTGATCACCGATGTGCAGCAGTCCAACAAGAACGGCAAGCCCAACGGCTACATCTACACCGTGACCCCCAGCGGCTACGGCGGAAAAGTGACCCTGATGGTGGGCATCTCCAAGAATGGAGACAAAATCACCGGAATCAAGGTCATGAACCACAGCGAAACCCCTGGCCTGGGTGCCAAGAGTACGGAACCCGCCTGGCAGGCCCAATTCAAAGGCAAACCTCTGAAAGAGGCTCTTGTGGTCACTAAACAGGAAGCGGGCAAACCCAATGAGATCAAAGCCATCACTGCGGCGACCATCACTTCCAGAGCTGTGGTCACCGGCGTCAATGCCGCCCGGGAAGACTACATGAAGAATCATGCCAACGGAAAGGACTGATCGAGATGCTGCATGAATTGACCAAAGGTATCATCAAGGAAAACCCGTTGTTCGTCCAGCTGCTGGGTGTGTGTCCGTCGCTGGCCACCAGTACTTCTCTGACCAACGCCATCGGTATGGGCTGTGCCTTTACCTTCGTTCTGGTATTCACCAACATGATCATCGCTGCCATCCGGAAACTGATTCCGGACCAGATCCACATCCCCTGCTATATCGTGGTCATCGCATCTGTGGTGACCGTATTGGAAATGCTGATGAACGCTTTCGTGCCGGCGCTGTACGCAGCCCTGGGCGTATTCGTTCCTCTGATCGTAGTTAACTGTATCGTCCTGGGCCGTGCGGAAGCTTTCGCCTGCGACCATGGGATCATCGCTTCCGCTCTGGATGCCATCGGCATGGGCATCGGTTTCACTTTCGCCCTTAGTTGCATCGCCTGCTTCCGGGAACTGATCGGAGCCGGCAAACTGCTCGACCATGCCGTCCTGCCCGCTGCGTACCAGCCGGTGCTGATCTTCATCCTGCCGGCTGGAGCCTTCCTGACCATGGGCTTTGTCTTCGCTACGGTCAACTACTTCAAAGAAAGAGGTGCTCACAATGCATAGTACTTTCGGCATTCTCTTCAGTTCCATCTTCGTTTCTAACATCATCCTGTCCCGGTTCCTGGGAATGTGCTCCTTCCTGGGGGTTTCCAAGAACTTCAAGAATTCCGTAGGCATGAGTGCTGCCGTATCCTTCGTCATGCTGCTGTCCACCATGCTCTCCTACGCCTGCTACCATCTGCTCCTGGTGCCCTATCACCTGGAATACCTGAAGACCCTGGTCTTCATCCTGGCCATCGCCACCCTGGTACAGCTGGTCGAAATGTTCATGAAAAAGGCCATGCCCTCCCTGCACAAAGCCATGGGTATCTACCTGCCGCTGATTACCACTAACTGCGCCATCCTGGGTATCGCTCTGATCAACGTGGAAAGCAACTACAGCTTCCTGGATTCCTGCGTGAACTCCATCGGTACGTCCATTGGTTACACCATGGCCATCCTGCTGTTCTCCTGCATCCGGGAACGTCTGGACGAAAAGGCTCTGCCCAAATGCCTCCAGAACCTTCCCATTGCTTTGATCACCGCCAGCTGCATGTCCATTTCCATGATGGGGATGAGCGGCATCCATTGAGTTAGGAGCTGAATAATTATGATTATGACTGCTGTGATTCTGGTCGCAGTGCTGGGTGGCGCATTCGGCCTGGTACTGGCTACGGCCAGCAAGAAATTTGCCGTTGAAGAAGATCCCCGGATCGGGGAGATCACCAACCTGCTGCCCGGCGCTAACTGCGGCGGGTGCGGGTATGCCGGCTGCGGCGCCATGGCTGATGCCATCGTTTCCGGTCAGGAAAAAGACGCCACCAAATGCGTAGTCTGCAGCGCTGAGAACAAAAAAGCCATTGCCGCTGTCATGGGTGTGGAAAGCAACGATGACGAAAACGCCGTCCGGAGCATCCCCCGTCTCCACTGCAATGGCTGCACCGCCAACCGGACCCCTGTGGCCAACCGGGCAGGCATCAAGAACTGCTATGTGAAAGCTGCCAATGCTGGCGGCCCTGGCCAGTGCAACTTCGGCTGCTTCGGAGACGGTGCCTGCGTGGACGCCTGCAACTTCGGTGCCCTGAAGATCGGCGAGAACGGACTGCCGGAATTCGACTACAACAAATGCGTCAGTTGCGGTGCCTGCTCCAAAGCCTGCCCTCAGCTGCTGATCGAAATGATCCCGGCGGACAAGAAAGTCCTGGTCCAGTGCAACAACCGGGAAAAGGGCAAAGCCGCTATGACCAACTGCAAGGTGTCCTGCATCAGCTGCGGCATCTGCGTGAAGACCTGCCCCAAACAGGCCATCACCCTGGAAGACGGGCCCAACGGCAGTATCCCGGTCATCGACTACACCAAGTGCGTGGGCTGCGGCCTGTGCACCATGAAGTGCCCTCGGAAGTGCCTGGTGAAGATCAATCCTGTCACCGGTACGCCTGAAGCTCCTGCCAAGGCAGAACCCACCGGCTGCGCCTGCTGTGCCATGGCCGACCAGTGCCCGTCCGCCCAAGCCCAAAAGCAGAGATAAAACGAGGACTTCTATGAAAAAACTATTAGCTTCGCTTCTGGTTTTCAGCAGCCTGACTTGTGCAGGCTGCTTTTTTCAAGCCGAAAAACACGAAGACACCCGGTTCATGATGGACACCATCGTGACCATCACCACCACCGGAGACAGCAAAAAAGACCTGGAAAGCGCCGCCAATGACGCCTTCCAGCTGTTCCAGACCATCGCCAACCAGACGGATCCCTATACAAAACAGGGTCCGGAAGACCTGTACGCCGTGAACCAAAGTGCCGGCCAGGGGCCTCACAAGGCCTCCCCCTATCTCATGGACATCCTAAGCAAGGTACGGCCCATGGGGAACCGAAATCTGGATCTGTCTCTGGGTCCAGTGATCCAGGTGTGGAACGCCCATAAAGAAGCCAAAACCGTTCCCAGTGAAGGGGAAATCACCCAGGCACTGGCCAAAACCGGTCCTGAGAAGTATACTGTAGACACAGCCGCCAATACGGTGACTCTGGCCCCCGGTGCCCAGCTGGATCTGGGTGCAGTGGCCAAAGGCTATGCGGTGGAACAGACGGCGGACCTCTTGAGCCGGGACAAACGGGTCAAAACCGCCCTCATCAACGCCGGGGGCAACATCAAGGTGCTGGGCACCAAAGATGACGGCAGCCCCTGGAAAATCGGCGTCCAAGATCCCCGGAATCCCCAGAGGATCATCGGGACCCTGGCGGTAAAAGATGGTACGGCCATCGCCACCAGCGGGGATTACCAGCGATACTATGAAGTGGACGGGAAGCGGTACCACCACATCCTGGACCCCCGGACCGGCTGGCCCGCCTGGCATGCCCGCTCCGTCACCATAGTCACCCATTCGGCCTTCTGGGCAGACTATTATTCCACCCTGCTCTTTGTCCTGCCGGAAGACAAAGCCATGGCCCTGGTAGAAAAAGATCCCAACCTGGAAATGCTCTATGTGGACCTGGACGGGAAGACTTATGTATCTTCCGGTCTGAAAGACATCTATACCCCGGAAAAATAAGGAGACCTTATGCGCAAGAATGATTTTTGGCTGATCCTGGTCCTGCTGGTACTGGCAGCAGGGAGCTGGTTCCTGTTCCGTTCCGACAGTACGGCCAAGGATAAAGTCCTGGTGGTCCGGAAAGACCAACAGGTGCTCCAGCGGATCGAACTGAAAAAAGTGACCTCGGAGACCAAGCTGATCGTCCCCGTGGAACATGGGGAACTGGTGATCGCCTACGACAAAGACGGCGGCCGGGTGATTTCTTCCCCCTGTCCGGACCAGGTCTGCGTCCATCAGGGCAAGATCACCCGTTCCGGCCAGACCATTGCCTGCGTACCGGAAAAAGTCCTTGTCACTCTTACCACTGCAGCAAAGGAGAATGATCATGACGCCATCCTCCGCTAAACTATCCATCCATGAAATCACCCAGCTGGGAGTCCTTTTGGCAGCTGCCATCGCTCTCCGGCTGGCAGAAACCAGCCTGGCCTGGCTGCTGCCTCTGCCGGGAGCCCACCTGGGACTGGCCAATACAGTGACCATCATCGTCCTGTACCTGTACGGTCCGGGCAAAGGAACCCTGTTCCTGGCCAGCCGCATCCTCCTCACCGGACTGCTCTTCACCGGGCTTCTGACACCCGGTTTCCTGATCGGGCTGGGGGGCGCGGCCCTGAGCTTTGTGGGCATGGCTTTGGGAGAAAAGCACCAGTGGTTCTCCACCATCGGGATCGGCCTTTTGGGAGCCTTTCTCCACAACTGCGGACAGATCCTGGTGGCAGTGGCCATCATGCGGACCCCGGCCCTGTTCTCCTACCTGCCGGTGCTGATCGCCATCGGCATTCCCACCGGCCTGTTCACTGGCTTTTTGGCCAGCTTCTTTCTGGAGAGGATGAAGGAGAAAGGGCCTGCCGCGTGAGCAGCAGGCCCGTCAACGGCCAACGGTCAGCTGTCAACCATACAAGGAGCTGCTAAAATCCATGGAACCTGCCAATACCTTTGATGAACTGAAAAAACGCTTGGAGGACTGCACGGCCTGCCCGCTGCGCCAGGACTGCCAGGCCCCGGTGGGCTGGTTCGGCAGCCTGGAAAGCCCCCTGATGATCGTAGGAGAAGGACCGGGCGGCGTGGAGGACGACTACGGCTGTCCCCTCATCGGCCCCAGCGGCCAGTTGCTGGATCGGGCCCTCTGGTCCGTCCGGATCACCCGGGACCGGGTCTACACCACCAATGTGATCAAATGCCGGCCCAAAGGGAACCGGACCCCTACCGTGGAAGAAGGGGCCTTCTGTGCCCAAAAATGGCTGGAACAGGAAATCCGGCTGCTCCGGCCCAAGGTGATCCTGGCCCTTGGCAGTGTGGCCCTCCGGTATTTCAAGGGACCGGAAGCCCGGATCACCCGAGAACGAGGCCAATGGTTCACCACCGCTGAGGGGATCCCCTGCCTGGCCACCTTCCACCCTTCCTATCTGCTCCGGCTCACCGGCCAGTCCCAGATTGCCGCCAAATGGGAAGTCTTCCACGACCTGGAAGCTGTGAAGGCCAAGATAGAAGAGCAGTGCCCCGGGTACAGCTGGAACAGCGGAGCCCCGGTGCATCTGTTTGAGTTGTTCAGGAAAAGAAGCTGAAAAGGCTGCCGCATTGCGGCAGCCTTTTCTGTGTTAAAATAGAAGAAAGAGAGGTGTTTCCTATGACAATCCTTGCTTCATATGCCGTTCCCCACCCCCCCATCATCCTGCCGGAAGTGGGCCGGGGGGAAGAGCGGAAAATTGCCGCTACCACAGCTGCCTATGAGGCGATCATGAAACAGGCGGCGGAATTCCAGCCAGATACCCTGATCATCACCAGTCCCCATGGGGAAATGTACATGGATTACTTCCACATCGCCCCAGGCAGCGGTGCCCAGGGGGATTTCGCCCAGTTCCGGGCGCCCCAGGTGGAACTGTCCGTCCGGTATGACCGGGATCTGGCGTCCCTGATTGATGAGGAAGCCCGGCAATCAGGGATCCCCGCCGGTTTCGGGGGAGAACGGGATCCGGCTCTGGACCACGGTACCATGATTCCCCTGTATTTTTACCGGAAATACGGTTCCCTGGACAAGGTGAAGGTGGTCCGGATCGGCCTGTCCGGCCTGGGGCCCGATGTCCATTATCTCTTCGGCCGGTACATCCGGGAGGCCACGGAAAAGCTGGGTCGCCGGGCAGTATTCATCGCCAGCGGGGATCTGTCCCATAAGCTGAAAAAAGACGGTCCTTACGGCTATGTTCCGGAAGGCCCCGTCTTCGACCGGCAGTGTACGGAAGCCCTGGGCCAAGGCGATTTCTTCCGGCTCCTGACCCTGGACCATTCCCTGTGCACCCGTGCCGCCGAATGCGGCCTCCGTTCCTTCTGGATCATGGCCGGGGCCTGGGATGGCACCGCTGTCCGATCCCGTCTCCTCTCCTATGAAGGCCCCTTCGGCGTGGGCTACGGGGTGGCCGCCTTCCTGCCGGGAGCACCGGATCCCGGGAGAAAATTCCTGTCCCCCCTGCTGGCCGCTGAAAAAAAGCGCCGGGAAGAGCGGATCGCCCGGGAGGATCCCTATGTGAAACTGGCCCGGCTGGCCGTGGAAACCTATGTGAAGGACCATGAAATCGCCCCGCTGCCGGCTGATCTTCCCCCGGAAATGCTCCAGACCCAGGCTGGTGCCTTCGTATCTCTCCATCTCCAGGAGCAGCTCCGAGGCTGCATCGGCACCTTCCTGCCCACCCAGGACTGCCTGGCCCGGGAGATCCTGCTGAACGGGATCTCTGCCGCCACCCGGGATCCTCGCTTCCCCGCCGTCCAGCCGGAAGAACTGCCCTATCTGGAATACAATGTGGATGTACTCACCACCCCGGAACCCATTTCCGGACCGGAACAGCTGGATCCCAGGAAGTATGGGGTCATCGTGAAAAGCGCCCAGGACGACCGGAGAGGCCTTCTGCTGCCCGATCTGGACGGAGTGGATACCGTAGATGACCAGATTGCCATCGCCCGTCAGAAAGGAAATATCGCGGCCACAGAGCTAGTTCAGTTGTTCCGGTTCCAGGTGGTGAGACACAGATGACGGCTCCGGAGAAAATCCTTACCTGCTCCCTTTGCCCCCACCGCTGCCGGCTGGCCCCCGGGCAGACCGGTTTCTGCCGGGCTCGGAGCCATCGGGAGGGGAAGATCCGCCCGGACAATTACGGTTTCCTCACCTCCCTGGCCCTGGACCCCATCGAAAAAAAGCCCCTCCGCCGGTTCCATCCCGGCAGCCAGATCCTATCCCTGGGCAGCTGGGGCTGCAATCTCCGCTGTCCCTTCTGCCAGAATGCTTCTATCTCCCAAGCCGGCCCGGAAACCGCCCGGCTCCATCTGGATCCGGAGCAGCTGATGGCCCTGGCCCTGGAATACCGGGATAAAGCCGGCAGCATCGGAGTGGCCTTCACCTACAACGAACCCCTAGTAGGTTATGAATATGTCCGGGACTGCGCCCGGCTGCTGAAGGAAAATGGGCTCTGCACCATCCTGGTGACCAACGGGACTCTCTGCCAGGATCCTTGGGAAGCCCTGCTGCCCCTGGTGGACGCCGCCAACATCGACCTGAAAGGCTTCACTCCAGAATTCTATCAGTGGGTCCAGGGAAATCTGGGAACAGTGAAAACCAATATCCAGTTGGCGGTGGAAGCCGGCTGCCATGTGGAAGTGACCACCCTGGTGATTCCGGGGAAAAATGACGGAGAGGAAGATATGAAAAAAGAGGCCCAATGGCTGGCCTCCCTGTCTCCGGAACTTCCTCTGCATATTACCCGGTATTTCCCCCGCTGGCACCTGGACCTGCCCCCCACCCCGGTAGAAACTGTATACCATCTGGCCGCCCTGGCCCGACAGTGGCTGAAGTACGTGTATGAGGGGAATTGCTGAAAAAGGGGCTGCTGCACGTGCTGTGCAGCAGCCCCCACTTCTTCACCACCTGTTTTCCTGTTCCCTCTCCTGCCGGTGTTCTCTCCGGATTTCTGCGTGTTTCTTCCTTTCCTCGGCCCGGTGCTTTCTTGCTTTGACCCGTTCTTTCCGGACTTTCTTCCGGTACTGAGCCGTCTTTTTGTGCCGCTCCAGCCTTACCTGATGGACTTCCCGGGGCGTAGGCGGGGTAGCGGCTTCGGCCCGGCTGCTCACCAGGGCGCTGGCTCCCAGCACCAGAGTGACCCCCAGCAGGAACAGGCTAGTGATTTTTTTGAACCGGTGGATTATGGATCCATAGGGTTTTGCCATGGCATAGGTTACGATTTTCGTCATGATGGTCGACCTCCTTTACCCCAGCAGCTGCTGGATGGGATTCAGTTTATGGACCCGGCCGTGGATGACCTGTCCGCTTTGGGCATCTACCAAGAACAGGTAGCCCATGCCACCTTTTTCACAGCGGGCCAGGTATACGCCCGGGAAATGATTTCCCGCAACGGGGTTGGCCATTTCCGTTCGGCTGCCCTCCGTCTGTTTAGGAGTGGCCCCAGTCCGGCCGTCCGCCCTTTCTTTCCCTTCCTCCAGCCGTCCGGGCTGTCCGCCTTCCGGCCGTTTTTCCGGCTTCTTCCGGCTGTCATCTGCCTTTGTTTCCCGTCTGTTTTCCTTCCGTTCCTTCTTCTCCAGCTTTTTGTCCCAGGGCTTTCCTACCCCTGGCTTCCGGTCATCCAGGTTGATGCTCTGGAACGTGATGTTGGAAACATCGGTTCCCAGGATACTGGCGATGTTTTCCTTTACCGCATCAATAGAAGCCAGAGGGAGGTTCTTCTGGGCCGCCAGATTCTGGAGCATCTTCGTCCGTGCCTGGGCTTCCTGGCTCCTGGCTTCTGCTTTGGCCCGGTGCAAGGCGAACTTGCCTCCCCCCGCCACAACCGCCAGTGCCAGCAGGCATCCGGCTCCCTTTTTCAACCGCTGAGGGGTGATCTGTTTCCTGCCCCAATGGACGGCTTCTTGAAGCCGTACTTTGCTCTGTTCCATTCTTTCCTTGTCCATGTCGGTCCCTCCTCAGCGGGAATTCCTATTCCCTGTTTGATGGACCCAGTATATAAGGGTAAAATGAAGCGGAAATGAAAGAACACGGGAGAGTTGTGTACTGTATTTCACAACTCTCCCGTGTTCTCATGATTTCCGGACAGCAGGGAGCTGCAGGAAGAAAGTACTGCCTTTTCCCACCTGGCTTTCGGCCCCTGCCTGGCCCTTCATCAGCTTGGCAGCTGCCGCCACAAAGGACAGCCCCAGCCCCAGGCCCATGTTCTGTTTCTTGTTCCGGGACGGGTCCGCCTGGTACAGGCGGTTCCAGATCTTTTCCAGTTCTTCCGGAGGCAGTCCATTCCCATCGTCCGTTACGGACAGACGGACTCTGCCGTCCCGTTCTTCCAGGATCACGCCGATCCGGCTCCGGGTGAATTTCAGGGCATTGTCCAGATAATTGCTCAGGATCCGGGTCAGCAGCGCCTCCTCCCCCAGCACTTGGAGATCCGGCTGGGCGGAGGTTTTCCACTGGAAATTCCCTGCCTGGGGCAGTTTCTGGTAATCTTCCAAGGTTTCCTGGACCAGCCGGCTCAGGTCCACAGGGACCAGCTCCAAATGTTTCCGGTTCCCCAGCCTAGACAGTTCCAGCAGCTGGTTGATCAGCTGGCTCATCCGCCGAGACTGTTGGAAGATGTGCCGGAATTCCTCCCGGGCTTCCTCCAGATCGGCCGTATAATCTTTGCCAAATTCGCTTTCCGCCATGATCACCGCCGTAGGAGTCCGCAGTTCATGGGATACATCGGACGTGAACCGTTTCTCCCGTTCCAGCAGCTCTTCGATCTGGCCCAGCATCCAGTTGAAGGTCCGTCCCATCTGGTGGATTTCATCCCGGCTGTCGTCCAAGGGGATCCGCTGGGACAGGTCCCCAGTTTCCCCAATGGCCCGGGCCGCTTCACTGATGGCCTGGACCGGAGCAAAGCTCCGTTTGATGATCCGGTAGCCTCCCAGGGTCACCAGTACCAGGAACAGGGGCAAAGCGATCAGGGCCCCCAGCAGCAGCACCCGGTAATGCCGGGAATACACCGTATCCGTCAGATACCCCCGGATGAACGGCCCCGGTCCCCGGAAGGTGCCGGACCGGATCTTCTGCTCATCCGGCCGCAGGGGCAGATCGAAATAATGGTATGGGACCCCATTGATGACCAGAGCCTGGGGACCCCGGCCGAACACCGGCTGCATCCCCCGAGGAGCCCCTTCCGGTTCTGTCCCTTCCAGGAGTTCTCCCCGATGGGTCTGGAGGGACAGGTACACATTGTCGTCAAAGGACCGGAACTTTCCTTTTTTTTCCGTGTACCGGTCTCCGGCTTTTTCCACCGCCTTGATCAGAGTCCGGCCGGCAGCCCGTTTTTCGTAATCCACCCCCACCTTTAGGATTACCCCGGTAAACAACACCAGGATGATGGACAGGAACAGGGTGTACCACAGGGTGACCCGAAGGGAGACCGGCAGATTCTTCAGCCGTTTCCATCCCCGCTGCAGCCGGCGACCCAGGGCTATCCTACACTTTAAGCACATAACCGGTCCCCCGTACTGTATGGAGCAGCTTCGGTTCAAAGTCTTTGTCGATTTTTTTCCGCAGGGTCTTGATGTAGACATCCACCATATTGGAATAGCCTTCGTAGGAAAAATCCCAGGCATGTTCCAGGATCTGTTCCCGGGAAAGCACCGTGCCCTGGTTCCGCAGGAGATAATCCAGCACGGAGAATTCTTTTGGGGTAAGGGAAATATCCTGCCCGCTCCGGGTCACCTGATGGGTCCGGGTATCCAGGGTCAGGTCCGCCAGAATCAGCTGTGTCCTTGCCGTCTGCTGGACATTGCTCCGCCGGAGCAGACTGCGGATCCGGGCCAGGAGCTCATCGAATTCAAAAGGTTTCACCAGATAGTCGTCCCCGCCGCTGTCCAGTCCGGTGACCTTATCCTGGGTACTGTCCAGAGCGGTCAGGAACAGGACCGGTACCCGGCCACCCTTTTCCCGGATTTTTTTCACCAAAGTCAGGCCATCCATTTCCGGCATCATGATATCCACGATCAGCAGATCGTATTCCGCCGCATCCAGGTAGTCCAGGGCCTCTTTCCCGTTAAAAGCGCAGTCCACCGAATAGGTTTCGATTTTCAGCCGTTTGGCGATGATCTTATTCAGCGTGGGTTCATCTTCCACCACCAGGATCTTCATGCAGCATCCCTCCCTACTTATATATTTTACAGGATAGCAGAGGAAAATGAAACGCCGGTGAAAAAGAGGAAAGAAACTATTTGCCTTTTAAATTAGTGTTAACTAATCTGTAATATTTTTGCTGTTATCCGCATTTTTCCTTGATTTTTTCAAAAATCAGCGTACAATATTCCATGGGGAAAGAAACAGGAGTGAAAATCCGAAAGAATTTTTCAAAAAAAGCTTGCATCCTTCCTGGATCTATGCTAGAATAATTCCTGTAAGTAAAGACTAACCGCATTGTCTTTATTTTTTTCAAGGCTAATGGTTAGATTTTCCTAACCATTAGCCACTCCCCTTGCTGATTGTCATTGAGGACCTTTCTTCTGAAAGGTTTTCAGCTGATTGTCATACAGGGATCCCGGAATGTGTGCCCCGGCGGTTCCCCTCTCTCCTGGAGAAACCTTTACTCCTCCGGTTTCTCCAGCCCCCAACCTTTTTTATTGTCAACCTTCAAAACAAAACCAGCGGCAGAGAAGCGCAGCTCTGCCGCTGGTTTTGTTTTTCATTCCTTATTTCTGCTGCCTGCGTAGTAGTTGATCAGACAGCCTGCAGCCAGTATCTCTTTCTGGGAAGGTTCCACCGTACCCAGGTGCAGGACAATCTCTCCCACTTTCTTTCCGTCCCGGACAAGGAAGCCTTTGTACTCGTCCGTTTCTCCCAGGAGGATTTTCCGGACATGGGGGACGTATACCAGGTCACCCACCGCCAGTTTCCGGGAATCGTCATAAGAAGCCAGGAAGGGCAGCATCCCCCAGTTCATCACATTGCTCCGGTACCGTTTGGTGGCATATTCCAGGGCAATGTTGGCGGCGCCTCCCAGCACCCGCTGACAGGAAGCTGCCTGTTCCCGGGCGGAACCGTCACCAGGTTTATTGGCATAGACCACGGAGCCAAAGGAGGTATCCTTTGCCATCTCCTCCACCGTTTCCGGCAGCGCCAAGGCATGTTTCACTGCAAGGTAGACTGCTTCCAGTTCTCCGCTGACCTTACCGTCCTGCCGGGCTTTTTCCAGAGTCCGCACCGCTTTGGCCCTTCCCACATATTCCGGTACCTTCCGGCTCAGGGCAAATTCACTGAGGGCATAGGGGTCGCTCCGGTAGGAAGAAGTTTCCCCGGAAGGGATCAGTTCGTCGGTAGTGGTCACCGGATCATCGATGTAGGCAGCCACCTTCAGCAGCACGTTTTCATTGAGTTTTTCAATGGAAGGCCAGGGTTTGATGGAAGGACCATACACCAACTCTTCTTTTTTATCCGGCTGGCCAATCCCGTCGAAGACCTTGTGGTCATAGGGCAGGCTGTCGTAATGGTAGGCGGGCACGCTGTCGTCGTATTCCACTTCCGTGGCCGGGGTCAGCGCTCCATGGTTGGCCGCGGTGGCAGCCACGCTCCGGGCATCCATCAGGGCCACGGAAGCGATCTGTCCCTTGCCGGGCTTGCTCCCTTCCCGGTTGGGGAAGTTCCGGGTGGTGTGCCGGACACTGAAGCCCTTGTTGTTGGGGGTATCCCCGGCCCCGAAGCAGGGACCGCAGAACGCGGACCGGACCACGGCGCCGGCATCCATCAGGTCGGCCAGGGCCCCGTTGCGCATCAGTTCCATGTAGATGGGATGGCTGGAAGGATACACACTGAAGGCAAACCGTTCATTGCCGATGCTCTTGCCCTTCAGGATGTGGGCCGCCGCCACCAGGTTTTCGTACAGACCGCCGGAGCAGCCGGCGATCAGTCCCTGGTCGCAGTGCATCTTCCCGTCATAATATTTATCCGACAGACCCAGGGACAATTCCTTGTTGTCCAGCATGTCCACTGCCTGCTTTTCGATTTCTTCCAGCAAGTCCCGGCCGCCTTCGTTCAGCTCTTTGATGGTGTACACATGGCTGGGATGGAAGGGCATGGCAATCATGGATTCTACTTTGTCCAGGTCCACCACCACGGCTCCGTCGTAGTACGCCAGGTCGCCGGGTTCCATTTCCCGGTAAGCTTCCGGACGGCGGTGGAGTTCCAGGTAATCCTTCACGGTGGTGTCCGTGGACCAGATGGTGGTCAGGCAGGTGGTTTCCGTGGTCATCACGTCGATGCCATTCCGGAAGTCCATGGACAGCCCGGCAATGCCGGGGCCCATGAATTCCATCACCTTGTTCTTCACAAAGCCGTTTTTGAACACAGCTTTTTCAATGGCCAGGGCCACATCCTGAGGTCCCACCCCATGACGGGGTTTCCCTTTCAGATAGATGGCGATCACCTGGGGCCGCTGGACATCGTAGGTATGGCCCAGGAGCTGCTTCACCAGTTCCGGCCCCCCCTTCCCCGATGGCCATGGTCCCGAAGGCCCCGTACCGGGTGTGGCTGTCGGAACCCAGGATCATCTTCCCGCCACCGGCCATTTTTTCTCGCATGTATTCATGGATGACTGCCATATGGGGCGGTACGTACTGGCCTCCGAACCGTTTCACCGCAGACAGCCCGAAAACGTGGTCGTCCTCGTTGATGGTGCCCCCTACGGCCGCCAGGCTGTTGTGGCAGTTGGTCAGGATGTAGGGAACGGGGAAATGGTCCAGGCCGCTGGCAATGGCCGTCTGGATGATCCCCACATAGGTAATGTCGTGACTGGTCAAGGCATCGAATTTCAGATGGAGATCCTCCATCCCCTCTCCCTGCTGATGGGCTTCCAGCACTTGATAGGCCAGGGTCTTCCGGGTCCCCTCCGCTTTGTCAGCCTTGATTCCCTGGGCGGCCAGTCCTGCCTCCGTCAGCAGCTGTCCGTCCTTGTAAAAAACGCCCTCATGGATCAGTTCTACCATAATTGTTCATGCCTCCTGCTTCTCTCAGATCAGATGGTTCTTTTCTGCACGGCTTTATCATAGGATTCCTCGTGAAATAATACAAATACGTGTTTTTTTGTATCTTTCATCAAATTTTTCTATGGATCATGCCGTTGGATCCACCCCGGACAGAAAAAAGGACGGCATTCCTATCCGCCGTCCTTTTCCCTTGCTGGTTTCCTAAGAGATGGACCTTTCCCCACAAGGGGCTGCCCGAGATCCGTTCTCTGCTTTTCAGTGTACCGTTTCTTCCCGCAAAAAACAAATAGGTTTTTTTGGGGTTTTGCGATAAAATAAATCTATCTTTCATCACCCATCCTGTAAGGAGGTTCCCATGGACAATAAAGACATCCTGCTGCTGAAGACCCTGTACGAAGAAAAGAACATCACCCACACTGCCAAACGGCTGTTCCTTTCCCAGCCCGCTCTCACCGACCGGCTGAAACGGCTGGAGGCAGAATTCGGCTGTACCCTATTCCTCCGTCAGCCCCGGGGCATCCAGTTCACCTCTGAAGGGGAAATGCTCTACCGATTCTTCCTCCAGATGGAGTCCTCCTACCAGAAGATCCGGGACAGTCTGTCCGACGCCCGGATCCATCCGGCAGGGACCCTTTCCATCGCCTGTTCCAATGTGTTTGCCAAATACCACATGCCCCGGATCCTGACCCAGTTCCGAAAGATCTATCCCCGGATCGAGATCCACATGAACAGCGGATTCAGCCATGACCGCTACCGGGAGTTCTTGGAAGAAAAGTACCATATCTGCATTGTCCGGGGAGACCACAACTGGAATGAGGAAAAACGGCTCCTGTGGCAAGATCCCCTCTGCGCCTTCAGCCGGGAGTCCCTCAACATGGATCTGCTGCCCAGCTATCCCTACATCCACTATGTGACCGATCCCCTGCTCCAGAACGTGCTGGATGACTGGTGGTACGCCCATTACAAGAAGCCACCTTTTACGATCATCGAAACCGATGCCATGGACACCTGCCTGAAGATGGTCCAGGAAGGCCTGGGCTTCACCCTGCTCTCCCGGAGCTGCGGCCAGGACACCCCCCGGATCACCCCTACCGTGCTCACCACCCCGGAAGGGAAGCCCCTTTTACGGGAGACCTGGATGTACTACCGTCACAATTACCGCCTCCTGACCAGTGTCCGGGCCTTTGTGGAGTTTATGGAGGAGAAGTATTAAGGGGGGTGCGAAAGAATTCACACCCCCAAGCTTTAGAGCCGCATAGCGGCTCAAGTCAGAAGTCTAAAGCCCAATGATAAATTTGCAAGCAAATTTTTGAACATGTAGAACCTTTGGACCAAATGATCTCTCAGATTGATTGCGATTCTGGTTCTACAAAATCAAAAGGATCCGTCTACCCAGGCGGATCCTGTCCTGAGGCTTCCGACTCCCGACTTCCGACTACGGGGCTGCTGCCCATGCAGCAGCCCCTTTTCACATATGCTGCATCCCACCCATCTGGTGCATCTGCGCCGGCATGGGCTGCCAGCCGGTGATGGTGGGATCCACCATGCCGAATACCATGGCCACATGGCTGACCACCAGGAACCCGGTCAAAAGGCCGAAATGCCGCAGGGTCCGCTGCTGTTCCGTCATGTGCTTCCCGGTGACCCCCAGTTCCATCAGGGCAATGGCTCCCAAGGGAACGATTCCCAGTAGATAGGCAACGATGGCCAGCTGGTCCGCCCAGCCCTTCCAGTGGATCCCGGGCACCACGTTCACCAGGAGATACAGCACTACCAGGGCGAAATACACCCCAGCGGCAATCCCAAGCCGGTGGTTCCAGGCCTTCCAGCCAGCCGCTTTGCCGTTGTAATAAGTGGTATAGAATTCTGTAGCCACCAGGGATTCTGCCAGCACCACCGGGATCACCATAAAGAGGATCAGGTTCCAGGGCTGGTTGGCCGCCAAAAGATCCATATAATTTGTCATAACCATTGCACATCGCTCCTTCGTTGGGTTTGTTTTATTTCATAGCATTATTATAGGTATACAATATGCAGATGGTGGGAAGGGAATGTGAAGAAAATATGAGGGGGTGTTGCACAGAACGTGCAACACCCCCTCCTTACACTTCCACCACAAACTCCGCCCCGCCCTGGGGCCGGTTCCTGGCTTCTATATGCCCTCCCTGGGCTTCCACGAAGCTTTTGGCCAGGGAAAGCCCGATACCGCTGCCTCCGGAAGCCCGGTTCCGGGATTTCTCCCCCCGGTAGAACTGTTCGAACACATGGGGCAGATCTTCCGGCGGGATTCCTGGCCCTTCATCGGCAATGGTCAGCCGCACTTTCTCTCCTGTCCCTTCCGTTTTCAGCAGGATGGCCGTCCCCGGAGTGGTGTACCGGATGGCATTGGTAATCAGGTTATACAGGACCTGGTTCATCCGGTCCGGATCCAGCTGCCGTACCGGCAGATCCGGAGCCAGTTTCTTCACAAAATGGAGTTTTTTCTCCTCCAGCAGGGGTTCCAGCAGTTCTGCTGCCCGTTCCGTCTTTTCCCCCAGATCCACCGGCTGGAGATGGAGTTCCAGCTGATGGACCTGGGCCAGGGACAGATCCCGCAGGTCCCCCACCAGCCGGGTCAGCCGCATCACTTCTTCCTGCATGGAAAACAGTTTGTCCGGCTCCGGTTGCTCCACTCCGTCCAGCATACTTTCCAGATGACCCTGGAGCACCGCCAAGGGGGTCTTCAGCTCGTGAGCGATATTGGCCAGCAGTTCCTGCCGGTTGCTTTCGTTGGTGGCCAGTTCCGCAGACATTTGGTTAAAAACGGAAGCCAGCTGTCCCACTTCATCCCGGGTTGCCACCGGTACTTCCTGCTTCAGTTCCCCCTGACGGATCTTTTCCGCCGCCTGGGACAGCTGCCGCAGGGGCCGGGTGATGTTCCCGGACAGGAAGTAACTCACCACCAGCCCGATCCCAGCGAACAGAAACCCGATCCACCACAAGGATTTATGGTAGGATTCCACAAAAGTCCTCTCTGCCGCCCCCAGCATCATCTGATGGTGCATACCGCCCATACCCATGCCGCCGCCCATCATGCCCCGGTGCATCCCCCGTCCGTAGCCCCCGGCAGCCGGCCCGTTCTGTCCGGCCATGGCGGAAGGATCCTGGAGATACTGGAAAAAGTGGGTTTCCATCTGCTGGTTGCAGATATAAATCACCACCAGGGCACAGACCAGGATCAGCAGAAAAGTACTGAGCATCATCTTGTTCCGCACGCTGTGAAAACGCATGATTTATCCTCCGAATTTGTAGCCGATGCCGTACACCGTCAGGATGTACTGGGGATTTTTCGTATCCGGCTCGATTTTCCGCCGCAGATTCCGGATATGGGCATCAATGGTCCGTTCATACCCGTCAAAAGCAAACCCGTGGCTATTTTCCATTAATTGAAGCCGGTTATATACATGACCAGGGCTTTTCATAAGGACTTCCAGCAGACTGAATTCAATAGGAGTTAATTCGATGGGCTTCCAGCTGCCCCCTTCTTCCTGCCGACGGAGGATATGCCGGTCTAGATCCAGTTCCAGGGTCCCGGCCCGGATCACCGTTTCCGGGGCTACTTCCTTCTGCTGTCCGTAGGCTCCGTAGGTCCGCCGGAGCAGGGCCCGGACCCGTGCCACCAGTTCCCGCATGCTGAACGGCTTGGTCACATAATCATCTGCTCCCAGCTCCAGCCCCATGAGCCGGTCGAATTCCGCATCCCGGGCGGTAAGCATGATAATGGGCACCGTACTTTCCTGCCGAATGGTCCGGCACACATCCCGGCCGTCGATTTTGGGCAGCATCAGATCCAACACCAGCATCTGAGGCTGCTTCTTCCGAAAGACCCGCAGAGCTTCTTCTCCGTCCCGGGCGGTCAGTACCGCAAATTGTTCATTTTGGAAATAGTTGACCAGAAGATCCAGCAGCTTGGGATCATCGTCCACCAGCAATACAGAGTAGTTGTCCATAAGCGCCTCCTTGCTGGGAACATTATATAAGAAGGGGGTGTTGCTGTGCAACACCCCCTTCTTTGTCAGTGGTCAACTCTGCTGACCCTGACTCTGTCCCTGGCCATTATCTCCCCAGCAGGGGGGCTGTTGGCCCTGGTTCCAGCAGCCTCCCCGACCCCGGCGTCCGCCTCTCCAGTGCCGTCCGTTCTGGTTGTAATAAGGACATCCAACCTGGTCGTCCAAGGCTTGTACAACCGGTTGATTTTCTGTCACTGCTTCCGCTGCATGAACCGGCGTCACAGAAAACAGCCGAGGTCCTGCCACGCTGCCGACTGCAAAGAACGCCGCTGCCACTGCCAAAGTCTTGAATTTTGCTGTCATGATGGATCATCCTTTCTTCCTTGTCCAGAGGGTTTTGTTTCTTCTTTGTCTTTATTATACCGGTTCCTCATGCACAAGTTGTTGGGAAAATATGAAGAAAATGTGAAGGGTGTGTTGCATGTTATGTGCAACACACCGGTCTCGAGACCCGAGACCCCCTACTTCAAACTTTCATAAATCCGCACCAGATTCTCTTCCATCTGCTGCAGATAGTCCCCTTCTCCTTCTCCCCCTTCCAGGGTGTGGATGGGCACCACTTTCGCCCCCACTTCCCGGGCCAGGGCCTGGCTGGTCTTGGGGCTGACCGCTGCTTCCGTAAAGATGGTGTTCACTTGGTGTTCCCGGCAGTATTCTACCAGTTTCGCCAGCTGCCGGGCATTGGGTTCCCCGGAAGCAAAGACTCCCTCTACGCTGTTCTGTTCCAGACCGAAATCTCGGCACAAATAAGCAAAAGCCGCATGGCCGGTAACGAATTCTTTCCGGGGAAGGTCTTGGAATTTCCCTTTATAGGTTTCTTCCATCTGCTGTAGACGGCTGATGAATTTCTTCCCATTGGCCTGGTAATAGGCCGCATTGTCCGGATCCGCCTGGGAGAGCCCCCGGACAATGGCCGCTGCTTCCACTTGGGCGCAGACCGGGCTCAGCCAGGCATGGGGATCGTACTGGCCATGCTCCCGGATCTCTTCCTTGTCTTCATTAGCAATGGGAATCACTTTCTGGGCAGCCGTGATCCGGACCATATTTCTGTTTTCCGCAGCCCGTACCATGTCATCGGCCCAGGGTTCCATGCCCAAGCCCTGCTGGACGAACGCCCGGGCCCGGCTCAGGTCCTTCATGCTCCGGGTGGTGGGCTGGAATTCATGAGGTTCCGTCCCTTCCGGGATCAGGGTAGTCACCGAAACTTTATCCCCTCCGATGGCTTCCGTCATTTCCTTCATAGCATAAAAGCTGGCTACCACGGGCAGCTTGCCCTCCGCATTCTTGGCTGGTGCCGGCTTTCCGCTGCAGCCCGGCAAGAGGGCTACGAGCCCCACCAGCAGCAAAAATAAAATCCGTTTCATCGATTGTTTCCTTTCGTTTGGAGATTTCAGGCCAGCAAAGCTGGCTTCCATCGGCCGTTGACAGGCTGCTGCCTGACAGCAGCCTACATGCAAACCATTTGCATTTTTGCGTGAGATATCATATCATATAGAATATGTTTCGTCAATAAACGCAAACTATTTGCATTTGCATCATTTATACAGAAAGAGGTCATACCATGCTTCAGATTTCTCATCTGTCCTTTGCCTACGAGCAGGGGCCCTACCTTCTCCATGACTTGTCCATGGATATCCAGGACGGAGACTATGTGGCCATCGTGGGTGAAAACGGCAGCGGCAAAAGCACCCTGGTGAAGCTGATCCTGGGGCTCCTTTCCCCCAGCAGCGGCACCATCCGCAGCACCTTCCGCCGGCCGGCCTACGTGCCCCAGCCCACGGATATGGTCAACAAACAATTCCCTATCACCGTCCGGGAAGTCCTGGATTATACCCGGCAGGTCCTGGGGATCAAAGACCGGAACGCAGTGGACCGGGCCCTGGACCGGATGCACATCACATCCCTCCAAGACCATCTGATCGGCGCCCTTTCCGGAGGCCAGTACCAAAAAGTGATGATTGCCAAAGCCCTCCTGGGAAAACCGGACCTGATGATCTTCGATGAACCTTCCACTGGTATGGACCTGAAAAGCCAGGACGACCTGTACCCGCTGATCCACCATCTCAATGAAGAACGAGGAATCACCGTCATCACCGTGGAGCACAACCTCCGGTATGCAGCCCACAACGCGTCCAGTTTCTTCCACGTGGTCCGGGGCCAGGGCCATTTCTGCACTCCCCACGAATACATCCAGGAATACTTGGCGGAAAACGGAGGTGACTGCAGCCATGTTTGATTATGCCTTCATGCGGAATGCCTTCCTGATTTCTCTGTTGATTTCCTTGATCTGCCCCCTGATTGGCACCTTCCTGGTACTCCGCCGTTATTCCATGATCGGGGATGCCCTGAGCCACGCCTCCTTGGCTGGGGTAGCTACTGGTCTCCTGTTCCACGCCAATCCCATCATCAGTGCCTTCTGCCTGACTTCCTTTTTCGGCCTGCTGATCGAAGTGCTCCGGGAAAGATTCCGCCGATATGCCGAGCTGACCCTGGTCATCGTCCTTTCCCTATCCGTGGGGATCGCCATCACCATCATCAGCGCCGGTTTGGTCCATGCCAATGTGGACTCCTTCCTGTTCGGCAGCATCCTCACCGTCAGTCAAGGTGAAGTGACCACCGTGGCCATCCTGACAGTGGTTTCCCTGCTGACCATTTTCGGTCTTTTCCCTCAGCTGGTCCTGCTGTCCTTCGATGAAGATGGAGCCCGGATCCTGGGGGTGAAAGCCCGGGCCATCAATTACATTTTTTCCATCCTGGTGGCCGCCACCATCTCCGTTTCCCTCCGGATCGTGGGCATCTTGGTGATCAGTTCCCTGATTGCTTTACCGGTGGCCACAGCTCTCCAACTCCGACAGGGGTTCAAGAAGACCCTGGCTTTGGCCGTCTTCTTCAGTTTCATCGACGTCATGGCCGGGCTCTTCGCTTCTTATTATGTCGGCGCCGCTCCAGGAGGGATCACGGCCATTGTCTCGGTCCTGCTGCTCCTCTTGGTGATCTTCTTTCAATCCTGCTGCCAGAAACGGGAGGTCCCCCATGCCCAAAACTGAAACGCCCCTGGATGCAGAACATCTGATCCGGCAAAGCGGCCTGAAATGCACCCGTCCCCGTCTCCAAGTCCTGGACATGCTCCTGTGCCAGCGGGAAGTGCTCAGTGCCGATGAAATCTATGAAAAATTGCTCCAGGCCGGGGCCCGCCTGAATTTCTCCACAGTGTACCGGATCCTGGAAACTTTCACAGAAAAGAAACTCACAGAAAAAGTCCTGTTGCCCCAGAGCCGGAAATACGGTTTCCTGCTGTACACCCTCAGCCATACCCATCACCTGATCTGCCTGGGCTGCCACAAAGTAGTGAACATCGACGGCTGCCCCCTCCACGGTTTCGAAGAAGACCTGGCCCAAAAGACCCATTTTGAAATCGTGGGCCATTATCTGGAGCTGTACGGATATTGTGAAGAGTGCAGAAAAAAGGGGCGCTGTTGCGCATGCGCAACAGCCCCTAGTCGGAAGTCAGGAGTCTGAAGTCAGAAGTCTAAGGATCCGCCTGTTTGGGCGGATCCTTTTGATTCTGTAAAACCAGAATCGAAATCAACCTGAGATAGCATTTCGTCCAAAGGTTTTACACATTCAAAAAATTTGCCTGCAAATTTAACATTCGGCTTCAGACTTCAGACTCCTGACTTGAGCCGCTATGCGGCGGAACGGCTTTTTATCATCCCCCACCCCGGTAGCAAGATCAAATACACCGCTAGGAACACCGAACCATGAGGAGCCCCGGTAGAATCCAACACAGTGGCACAGGCGATGGACCAGGGAATGAGAGGCGATATCACAACGGCCGTGTTCTCCAGGTCCAGGGCCAGCTGTTCCCGATCCGGCACAAAAGGTCTGCAAAGCTGATGGGTCAGCATGATGCTCAAAGTCTGGTTGCAGGAAACCATCCCGGTAAACAGAGCTGCCAAGATCAGGGAAGGGTAGGTCCCCAGCTTCTCCTTCAGCTTTCGGAACAGTGTCTCGATGCCCTGGAGCAGCCCGGTCCCCTTGAAAATGCCTCCGAAAGAAGCGGACAGGCACACGATGGCAGCGACCCGGACCATGGAAATGATTCCCCCGCCGCTAAGCATATAGGCATATTCCGGATCCGACAGATGGTAGCCGTTCAGGAGGATCCGCACAATATGTTTCCAGGGCCAGCCTTGGACAAAATGACTCAGGAGCAACGCACAAAAGATGCTGATTGCCATATTCTTTTTGACAGATACCCGAAAACAGCTCAATACCAGGATACTGGCCGCCGGCAGCACCAGCCAGGGGGTAAAGTTATAGATGTCATACAGGCCGCTGACCATGGATCCAACCTGGCCCGTACCCGGCAGCCACAGGCCCAGAACCAGATAGAACAAACTGGCCGCCCCGAAAGGCACCAGAGCGAACCGGACCATGTTCCCGATATTCTTATAGATATCCGTCACCGTCAGCACGCTGACCAGAAGAGCACTGGTGGAAACCGGGGACATCCGATCCCCGAAATAGACTCCGGACAGCATGGCTCCGCCCGTATAAAGAGACGGGATTCCCAAGGTTTCCCCCAGGGACAGGGTAATCACCCCCATGGTAGCTGCCGTGCCGAAAGAAGTCCCTAACAGGAAGGAAACGAGGCAATTCAGCCAAAAAGTCAGCAGCAGGAATACGGAAGGCCGGATGAACCGGACTGCCAAAGCAATGATGTAGCCGATGGTGCCGGAGGCCCGCCATGCCGCTGTCAGCATGCCGATCAGAAGGAACACCAGGAAGATGGTCTTGACCGACAGGACCCCGCCCCAGGCCATTTCCACCACAGCCCGAAAAGAGTGGCCCCGATACAATCCATAGCCGAAAAACAGCAGGAATCCCAGGAACAAAGCCCCCAACAGAGGCAGTCCCGTAAAGATACAGACAAAAAGGATCAGGCAGAACGCCCCTAAGATGAGATTTTCCATAACGCAGCACGATAACTCCATAGATGAAATGCCTTCAACGATTATTATCGTCATATGACAAAAGGCAGCCGCAGCCCGGCTGCCTTCCTTCGTCCAGTGACCAGTGACAAGAGACCAGTGACAGGGGGTGTGAATTTTTTCACACCTCTTATTATATCACGTAATCGGTGCCGGATTGAAGATGCACAGGTCGTTGTGGAAGCCATACTGGTCGCTGTAAGGTTCTTTCTTTCCGCTGGCCACATCCAGGATAAAGCGGAATATCTCCGTCCCCACTTCCGGGATGGTGGCTTCCCCAGTAGCCACTCCACCAGCGGAAATATCTATCATATCGAACCAGTTCTCTTTCATTTCGTTCCGGCTGCACACCTTGATCACCGGCGCAATGGCCAATCCGTAAGGTGTTCCCCTTCCAGTCATGAACACCTGGAGCCCGATTCCTGAAGCCAGCTGGCTGGGTCCGCAGACAATATCACTGGCCGGCGTAGCCGCATAGATCAGACCGTGTCTCGTTGGCTTTTCTGCCGGAGACAGTACTTCTACAATGGGACTGGTACCGCTCTTGGCAATGGAACCCATGGCTTTTTCCACAATATTGGCCAGACCGCCCTTCTTATTCCCTGGAGTGGGGTTGGCATCCCGGTCCACGCCTCCTTTAGCCAGGTAATCGTCGTACCATTTCATTTCCGCCACCAGTTTGTCCCGGACCTCTTTGTTCACGCACCGAGCCGCCAGCATGGATACCCCGTCCCGGACTTCCGTTACTTCACTGAACATTACCGTGGCCCCGCCTTTTACCAGCATGTCCGCCGCATACCCAGCACTGGGATTGGCCGTCAGACCGGAAAAGGCATCAGAACCTCCACACTGCATCCCCACCACCAATTCACTGAGAGGCAGTTCTTCCCGCCGACGCTGGTCAAGCTTTTGGAGTTTCTTTTCCGCCATGTCCAGGATGGCCTGCATCATGGCATCATGGCCGTGACAGTCCTGGAGGGTCAGGCAGTTATCTGGTGTAATTTCTTCTGGTTCCAACAGCCGGTCATAGGTGAGCTTTTCACAGCCCAAACCAATGAGCATGATCTCTCCGCCGAAATTGGGGTGCCGAATCAAATTCCGGACCGCCCGGATGGGGATTTTGGCCATAGGGGCGTTGATAGCCACCCCGCAGCCGTAGGGATGGTTCACCGCCACCACATCCTCCACATGGGGATACTTGGGCAACAGTTCCCGGCGGATCCGGTCCACGGCCACATTCACCACTCCGGCAGCACACTGGACGGTAGTAACCACTCCCAAAAGATTCCGGGTCCCTGCTGGTCCCTTTTTGTTCCGGTAGCCCCACCAGGTGGTCTGGACCGGGTCCGGCAGTTCTTCGGTCGGCACGATATGGGTGGCATAGGGCAGGTCATGGAGAGCCGGGCTTTCCGGCAGATCCAGCATGTGTTCATTGATCCAGCTGCCCTTGGGGATATCATCCTTGGCATAGCCCAGGACCACCCCGTAGCGGATGATCTCTCCCCCTTTGGGGATGTCCGTCAGAGCGATTTTGTGGGCCTGGGGAATGGGCTGGAGGGAGACCACTCCCGGCAGGACTTCCGTGCCCACTGAAAGGTCATGGACGGCAATAGCCACATTGTCTTTATCCTTCACCTTGATTACAAGCGGTGCAGTCATAGGATTCCTTCCTTTCTCAGATTTTTGTCAGCAGGTTCCCTGCTGCATCAAATTCCAAAGCTTCCGGTCCATCCAGAGCTTCCAGATGAGGATACTGGCTGGCTTTCACAGCTTCATAATAACTTTCGCTGAGCATCACCGTCCCGATGTGGGAGGTGTTGGGGATCCGGACCACCCGGACCTTTGCCGGGTCCCGGTCCACCCCGTTGGTGGTGCGGATGCACAGCTGGATGGCTTCCTTGTCCGTTGGCACCACAAAGGGGATCATCCCCGATTTGAACACCGTATTGGTGACGATGTTGGGATACATGGCATCCATGTCGATCTTGTTGAACAGCCGAGCGGTGATGCAGTTGGCCAGGCCGATGCCCAGTGCGTTCCCGTGGGAAGCTTCCGAAAGGTCCAGGAAGCAGGTCCGCTGGACTTTCAGTCCTCCGTGGGCAAATTCTGTGGAAAAGGTCCCTGCAATGTTGGGGTCCACCCCGGTGCCGGAATAATTCTTACCTATTTCATCCACTACCAGCACATCCGCTTCTTTCACCAGCAGAGAGGGCATGTTGGCAAAGGCGAATTTCAGCCATTCCGCCTCTTCCTCGATTAGATGGGGGGTATCGATGGCCACGATTTTGCAGGTTTCGTCGTAAGCATTTTCAATGGAGGGGATGGCAAACAGAATGGGGGCCTTTTTCAGGAATACTTTGGCCATGGAAGGGATGTGCTCCGCTATCTTTCCCATGCCGTCCGCGTGGACGTTTTCCGCCCCTTTCTGTTTTCCCAGGCCCACCGCCATCATCTTTCAGGGACCGCTTTCCACCTTGCCCCGAAAGGCATTGTGGGGCTTCAGCCGGCAGGAGATGATGATGCCGTCTGCCTCATAGGCGTTTTTGTCCATGTATACCGGCCGTCCGGAATCACTCATGCCTAGGTACACCGTTTCCATACTACTGCGGATTTCACAGCCCATGGTCTCTTCGGTAATCCCGTAGCCGGCCAGGAGCTCCCGCTGGCCTTCTGCTGTGGCCCCTCCGTGGCTCCCCATAGCCGGAACAATGAAAGGATGGCTTCCCCGTTCTTTGCAGAATTCCACAATGGCCCGAGTGATCAGGGCTACATTGGCAATACCCCGGCTCCCGGCGGTAACGGCAATGGACATGCCGGGTTTCAGTTTGCTCACAAAGGGTTCCCGGCTCATTTCCGCCCGGACCGCACCGGGGATTTTCTCCGGTGCCAGTACTGGACGGGGAAAGGTCTGCCGGGCCCGGAACATCCGGGGCAAGGGGACATTTTCCAGCAGCTGGGAAACGACCCCTCCTCTGGTGGTAATTTGCATGACTTCCAACCTCCTTCAGCCTCAGGCAATGCCCGAGAGCTATCCATCCGTACAGATTTTTCTGATACCTTTATTGTATAGTCTGGAGAAATGTAAATCAAATTCATTGTTTTTAGTTGATTCATTAAATTTATTAAGAGACTGACACGATGCGACAGGCTCTGTCAAAAAAAGAAACAACTGGTCCATCTTCTCTTCACTTTTATATGATACAACAAACGCCGGGATCCCATGGCAAAGGGATCCCGGCGTTTATAAGAGGGGTATTATATCTCCTTTTTAGGAAATATATCCTGTCTTTATTTGGTGAGATGGAAGGAAAAGCCACCGATGTCCCCAGCTAGGTAGACAAAGACGACTTTTCCATCAGCATCCCGTCGGATGGTTTCTTCCTTGAAACCAATGCCCTTTCGGGCCAGGTCTGCCATGGCCAACTCCACATCAGGAGTCTGGAGGGCAATGTGGCCATGTTTTCCCCGGGTGCTGTCCTTCATCACCTCGAACATATCGGAAACGAAGATGTGTGTGTCATTCTCGTTTCCTGGCTCTAGGCCAAACAGACTGCATAAGAGGGCTACCAGCTGCTTGGTCTCTTTTTCATTTTCACAATTGATGCCCACATGCTTCAGCTTGTAGGAAATTTTTTCTGCCATGGGTTTTGCCTCCTGTAAGGAAGGGAACGCTGTTATGGGAACGTCCCCTGTTTTCTTTCTATTCTACCTGAAGGACGGCCCCTTTGTCAGCAGAAGATACCAAAGCTGCATATTTTTTCAGCATGGGGGAAGTGGCCTTCACCACCGGTTTGAAATGTTTCTTCCGTTCCGCCATTTCCTCGTCGGAAACATCCATGGTCAGGCTCCGGTTGGGAATGTCGATATGGATCACATCCCCGTCCTGGATCAGGCCGATGGGGCCGCCGGCAGCCGCTTCCGGAGAAACGTGGCCGATGCATGGCCCACGGGTGGATCCGGAGAAACGCCCGTCAGTGACAAGAGCCGTGCTTTCATCCATTCCCCGCCCCACCAGGAGAGCGGTGACCAAAAACATCTCCCGCATACCCGGACCGCCCTTGGGTCCTTCATACCGGAGGACGATCACCGTACCCGGCTGGATTTCCCCGGCCTCGATGGCCGTGATGGAATCTTCCATACTGTCGAACACCCGGGCTTTGCCAGTGAACACATGCATATTGGGTTTCACCCCGCTGGCCTTCACCACTGCCCCATCAGGAGCCAGGTTCCCCCGCAGGATAGCGATGCCCCCTTCTTTGTTCTTGGGCTGACTCCGGGGGAAAATCACATCGTTTTCCACCAGGGGCTGGGCGGCAATATTTTCCTTCAGGGTGTGGCCAGTGACAGTGATATGGTCATCCAGCTTGTCTTCGATGGCTTTTAGCACCGCCGGCACCCCGCCGTTGGCATGGAGCACATCCAGCGCATACTGACCGGAAGGACGCAGGTTGCACAGGTAGGGAACTTCCCGGCTGACCCGGTCGAAATCTTCCAGGGTCAGGTCCACATGGGCTTCGTGAGCAATGGCCATCAGGTGGAGTACCGAGTTCGTGGATGCTCCCATGGCCATGACCGCCTTCACCGCATCCAAGAGAGCCGTACGGGTCAGGATGTCCTGAGTGGTGATGCCTTCTTTCACCATGGCCACGATCCGTTTGCCGCTGGCCCGGGCCAGTCTCCGCTTTTCGGAAGAGACCGCCGGGGAAGTACCCATCCGAGGCAGGGTCAGTCCCAGCACTTCTGCTAGGCAGCTCATGGTATTGGCAGTGCCCATCATGGAACAGGACCCCACCGTAGGCAGGGAAGCCATTTCCATCTTCCGCAGTTCTTCATAGCTCATTTTGCCCACCTGATACTGGCCCACGAATTCCCGCAGGTTGCTCAGGCAGATGTTGGTGTAGCCGTCGCAATTGCCCGCCAGCATAGGGCCGCCCGTAACAATGATGGCGGGGATCTTCATCCGAGCTGCGGCCAGGATCATCCCGGGGACGATCTTGTCGCAGGAGGCCAGCATCACTACCGCATCTAACTGGTTCCCTTCCACCACCGCTTCCACGGAATCCGCAATGATTTCCCGGCTGGGCAGGGAATAACGCATACCGCTGTGGCCCTGGCACAAACCGTCGCACAAGGCGATGGTATCGAATTCCCGGGGGATTCCCCCGGCTTCCAGGATGCCATCGCTTACATCCCGGGCCAGCTCCCGCAGGTGGATATGGCCGGGCACCAGTTCACTGAAGGAATTGGCGATCCCAATAATGGGTTTCCGGAAGTCATCTTCTTCCAGCCCCATGCTGTACAGGAGGGCCCGGTTGCCGCTGCGGCCCACTCCATTGACCATGATGCCACTGCGGGTGTCCTTATAATTCAATTCTTTTCCGCTCATGGATTTACCCTCAATTCATTGATTTTGGTAATTTTAATTTTATACCAGAGTCAGCCCTTTTTCAAAAGCTTTCCGGTTGCTGTCGATGACTTTCTGCTTGCCGTCAAACCGTTTGGCAATGCCCTGTTCCACGCTTTCTGGCTTCAAGAGGCCGGTCTTCTTCATCATAACCCCCAGAGCGATGAAGTTGGCACTCTGGATGCTGCCCAGTTCCACGGCCATTTGCCGGAAGGGATAGCCGATAGCGGTGCCTTTGGCCCCTTCTTTGGGCTTCACTTCATCAGAATCATAGAATACCAAGGTATCTTCCGTAAAGTTATCTACATACCGATCATAAGCCACCTGTGCCAAGCACAGGATCAGATCCGGCACAGCCACATTGGGATAGCCTACCAAGCCGTCGCTAAGGATGACATCAGTCTTGGTGAAGGTACCACGGGCCTCTGAACCATAGGAAGCACTCATGGTAGCATTGAGATTTTCTTCATTCAAGGAGGCAAGGCCCATGACTTCCCCTATGGAAACAACGCCCTGGCCGCCGACCCCAGACAATACGATTTCTTTTTTCATGGTTATCCCTCGATTCTCTGTGCGTCGATGATCTTTTTGTAATCCGTATAATAATCATCCCGAGGTGCATTCTTCAGGCACCCTACCACAAGCTTGCCTTGCAGTTCTTCTTCGCTCATCTTGGCGGCCTGCTCTACGGTTACACTC
>Ga0129307_1000522_pt1 | contig 58591 bp, 38 predicted proteins | sample P1105metagenome_FD_94437 | JGI IMG/M metagenome (GOLD analysis project Ga0129307, IMG submission 94437) | Capybara group fecal microbial communities from Wisconsin, USA - P1105 metagenome | ecosystem: Host-associated > Mammals > Digestive system > Large intestine > Fecal | place: USA: Wisconsin... | reverse complement strand
TTCCAAATTTTACTGTTGTTTGGATTGTTCATCCGAAAATAATTATTAAAAGAATTTTCGGGGTTGTCATCATTATTCTGTTGTTAAAGTACATTTTCTGTTTCTGTTTTTAAGGAACAAAAAAGCGTCGCTCTGTTGTCTCATGTTTTTGTCTCTCCGTGCGACAGCTTGTTCATAATACAACTTTCTCTTCGTTGTGTCAACAACTTTTTTCAATTTTTTTTATTTTTTTTTGAACTTCTAAAAAACGCCAATTTTAGCTGTTTCTAATCCACAAAATATGGTATATTCTCACAAAATTTTCACTATATTTCTCTCAGAAGAAAAAAGCTGCCAATGAGAACCGTCCCCACTGGCAGATTTAATCTATAACTTCTTTAAAAAATATAGAACAACGTTGTGTTGATCGATCATAGTTAGGATTTCACTCTGGGCTACCATACCATCATAGGCAGCACCAAAGGCAAAGCTGGCCACTATCATAAACATCCATATAAGGATCATTCCACTGGCCAGTCCGAAGATCATGCCACAGAATCTATTAGCTGCAGATAGAGCAGGAAGCTCTTCTACTACATGTACGATGATTACTCCTATTAATGTAAAGATAAGACGCAGCAATATGAATACTGATATATATGTTCCAACCTTTACTATCTGTCTTGCAGCGTAGCTGGAGATATATCTATAGAAGCTGGTTATTCCCAGGGCCTGATACATTTCATCGTTGTTATTTTCTATAAAGTCTGTCTTTGCTATATCAGGAAGATCCAGGCTGTCGATTACCTGCACCTGGGTTGCCTTGTCTGGCTCAGCTGAAAGAAGGGCCTGGGTTTCCTCCTCGGTAAGCTTAGAGAGATCTGTGGTGACGCCCGCATTTTCCAGTGACTCCTTCACCTTTTCCTTCATAGAGTCTTCCAGCTTGTTGTAGATCTTCTCTTCTATTTTCTTTTCAACAACGGTTTCTTCTATTAAGTAACTCGATACGTAAGGAGTCACGAAGAAGGTTACTGCCAAAGAAACCACTAACGCAATAAGACCGAAGAGAGTCTTTAACAGTCCTCTCTTCAGTCCTACTAGTCCACTTATTAGTAATATGGCGCCAATGCCAAAATATATATAATACATTTAAATTCCTCAAAATGAGTCGATTCGGCTTTGAGCCCTTTTGACTCATTCTACTCATCTTCGGTGCGGAGACGGATAGTCTCGGTGCGGTTCTCATAGGTCACGATATATTCGTTGCGGCTAGCGGATGGAGTCATTGACTTAATGAGTCCATCAAATGTGTATGCAAACTTAGTACGTCCACTTGCCTGAATTATCAGACACTGATTACCGCCAGTGAGAATCAGCTCCTCTGGGGTTGTGTAAATCTTGTCGTAATCCATGTTGAAGGAGTAGCTATACTTCTCCTTGCCATTTAGGTCGTAAGTCACCAGCTTGTAGCCAGTGCTGGTTCCTGCGCTCTTGTCAGGATAAATGACACCGATATAGTCTGAGCAATAGAAAACACTGCTAGCCTCGGTCTCATAAGGGATAGTCGCTCTCTCGGATGGTTTTTCTTTCATATTATATAGAAGAATCTCCTTGTCAGAAAAAGCGGCAACGATATCATTTGTCACGAATTCTACTTTAGGAATCATTTCCTCGTCAAATGAGTATCCGCCCACCATTCTGTCGGCGTTCTCATTCTGTCCTACTTCATCGAAGTTGTAGGCAGTGAGGTTGTTCTTTATATTTACTCCATCCATCTTGAAGTAGCTGGTGAACAGCTTGCGGCCATCGTCGGACACAGCGATGTCCATAGGATAACCACTCTTGTCGATGGATGTCTGGATCTCGTAGATGATCTGGCCGGTCTTATCGTACATGTGAATGTAGTTGGTAGAATCTGACTCAAGGATAACCGCAAAGGCCCCCTGCTTAGCCACTCCAACGTCGCAAATGGTATATGGCATCTTCACGGTACTGATAGCACCTTCCACGCCATAAACCGCTACAAGGTTTCCACCCTTGTCGGCAACAACAGCGTAGTCTCCGCATACATCCGCGATTGGAACCTTGAAGTCCTCGCCTGCAGTCCAAACTACTTCCCCATTTCTGTTGATGTACGAAACACCATCAGGGGTGTACTTCAGCACGTTGTCGGCGAACTCAGCATAATTTGCATTTGCGTCGTACACAGTCTCAACGGAATTCACCACCTTAATACCCTTGTAGGTCTGAATCTTGAAATGCACATAGATTCCAACTACAACAATGATCAGCAGAATCGCAGCGATTACAAAGGTAAGCACACGACTCTTCTGTCGGTCGGCTTTGCGGCGGACATTTTCCTGGCGAGCCTCCTCCGAACCGGAGACATATATTACATTGTCTTTCTCTTCATTTCCCATAAATAATCCGATATATTAGCTAAGGTGCTTTTCCTGAAGCGCCTTGTTAACTGCAGTGATGAGGGCATATGCTGATGCCTCGATAATATCTGTGTGGATACCAGCTCCGTAAGTGATCGCATCCTGTCCATCAACCTGGATTGCCACATAAGCGCATGCCTGTGAATTAGATCCACGTGTAAGTGCATGCTCGTCGTAGTTTACGATTTCAAATGTTACTGCAAAGTGTCTCATGATCGCATTACTGATTGCATCGAGACGTCCATTACCCTGGCCATGATAAACCTTGTGAACACCGTCACGCTCGATGGTGAGCTCACATCTGATTCCATCCACCTGCTGGAAATGGCATTCAATGAATTTAATTGGTGAAGCAACATTTACATACTGCTCCTTAAATACTTCGTAAACCTCTTCTGGCTGAAGCTCTTTATGACCGTGATCTGAAACACTCTTTACTGCGTAGCCAACATCTTCCTTCATCTTCTTTGGAAGGTTGAAGCCGTACTTTGTCTCAAGGATGAAGCCAACGCCACCCTTACCAGACTGTGAGTTGATACGAATAACATCACCGTCATAAGTACGTCCGATATCTTCTGGATTAAGTGGAAGATAAGGAGTAGTCCACATCTGATCTGGATCCTCTTCACGCCACTTCATACCCTTTGCAATAGCATCCTGGTGTGAACCAGAGAATGCAGCGAATACAAGCTTTCCACAGTATGGCTCTCTTGGGTAGATTTCCATACCTGTAAGTCTCTCGTATGTTTCCTGAATCTTTGGCATATCTGAGAAGTCAAGCTCAGGATCAACGCCGTGTGTAAACATATTCATGGCAAGTGTAATGATATCAACATTACCAGTTCTCTCACCATTTCCGAAAAGTGTTCCTTCTATTCTGTCAGCACCTGCGAGGAGTCCAAGCTCCGCATCCGCAACGCCGCAGCCACGGTCATTGTGTGGATGAAGTGAAAGGATAACATTTTCACGGTACTTCATATTCTTGCTCATGTACTCAATCTGACTTGCGTATACATGAGGAAGTGACATCTCAACTGTTGCAGGAAGATTGATGATAGCCTTACGATCTGGTGTTGGCTGCCATACATCAAGAACTGCATTACAAACCTCAAGTGCATACTCAGGCTCTGTACCAGTGAAGCTCTCTGGGCTGTACTCAAATCTATACTCAGCACCGTCCTCATCAGCAAGCTGCTTAAGAAGTGCAGCACCATCGATAGCGATCTGCTTAACTTCTTCCTTTGACTTCTTGAATACCTGCTCACGCTGAGCCACGCTGGTGGAGTTATAAACATGAACAACTACGTTCTTTGGGTTAGCTCCACGAACGGCTTCAAATGTCTTCTTAATGATATGCTCACGAGCCTGTGTAAGTACCTGGATCGTAACATCATCAGGAATCAGATCTTCCTCAATAAGACGACGACAGAACTCATACTCTGTCTCACTAGCTGCAGGGAAACCAATCTCGATCTCCTTGAATCCAACACGGATGAGTTCCTTGTAAAATTCTATCTTTTCATCAAGGCTCATTGGAACCACAAGTGCCTGGTTACCATCACGTAGGTCAACGCTGCACCAGATTGGAGCCTTGTCTATATACTCCTTTTTTACCCACTCAGTTGACTCAACTGGTGGCATAAAATAACCTCTTCTGTAATGCTGATAATTCTTCATGTCTCATTACCTCCAAATTCTTATTTTACTATGAATGCTATGCTTTTTCAACGAGTTAATGACAATAAAAAAGTCTCTACAAACTTCTGAAAAAGCTTGTAGAGACGTGAATTCACGCGGTACCACTCTACTTCATACGAACTAACGTATGCACTCATCGATACGGGGCTTTTCTTAGTACTTACTCACTACTAAGTAGCTCTTATATCTTTCCTCTGTAACGGGAGGTCCCGAGTTGGACTACTTATAACTACGTTCACCCAACCTGCTCAGGGGCGAGTTCGATGTGAATATCCTCTGCCTCGCACCACCCGGCAGTTCTCTCACAGGAATCTTCGACATTTACTATTCCCCATCATCGCATTTGATGGTTCATAGGCTTTCGCCTACGGTATTAAATTGATGTGTAGAAGATAACACAGCCGCCAATGTGCTGTCAACCACATTTTTCTATACCACTAGTTTAGCTTATTCCAAACGCGGGGTAACTCTCTTGAAGAAATCATCCAACATCGACATTGCGAAGTTGAATTCGCCCTGACTAATCTCGTGATTTGAGAAACCCGCACGGTTCAGAATCTCCACCATTCTATCACGATCCTTTACAGAAAAACCTATGAGATAATCCATTTGATCCTCATAACTCATACGGGTGCGGAACCATTTATCTTTCTTGCGCTTTTTCTTTACAAAGAGACTGTATCTCAGGATGAGCTTATCCGAAAGCCCCGCCTTTGAGTACTGTATCTTATAATTGATGCTTGGCCAGATCTTCATGAAGATGAAGATAGACGCTGCCAGGAACAATATACCGATGATGACAAATGCAATCACACGCATCACTTTATCTGCAGCAGATATATTCACATTGGTATTTAATCCCGAATCCCTATCGGAATTATTCTCATCACCATCGCCAAAGATATTATTGAAAGAATCCCAGAAATTATCAGAGGTTTCTTCCTCATCAAGACCAGATGGTGGAGTAACCTCTACCGGAACCCAGCCACGATCTTTAACATAAACCTCAACCCAGGCATGAGCATTTGCGTCAGTAACATCCATTCGAACCAGAGCTGTCTCACCCAGAGGATTGTAACCATCATAGTAGTTTGAATAATCAGCATCTTCTACCAGTTCACCATAGAGAGTCATCTGGTTGAAGGATATAGCATAACCTTCGCAATATCTGGCTGGGATTCCCATTTCTCTGAAAATAAGAGTTGCAGCAGATGCGAAGTGTGCACAGTATCCCTTACGGTTATCCGTAAGGAAATAGTTTATGAAGTCAGCGCGCCAAGGAGTTGCACCAGGTCTGATGGTATAAGGAATGTTTTCAACATAATATTCCTTCACCTGGTTAACCACATCCATGGTGTCGCCTGCTTCGAATCCAGCCTCTTCAATAAAGTTATCTATGGTTTCTTTATTTTCGCCAGGCACATCCAGATATATAGATTCTGGCTGATAATTTTCTATGGTAACAGTACTATCCTCAAAGCGTGGATAATAAGTATAAGTTTTATTATTACGGAAGAATATTGGTTCTGTTTCACCATCCGAATAATATGGCTGATAAGGCGCCGCAGGGGCTTCCACATTGGTAATGGTCATATAACCCTGAGCCGAATGAGGATCACCATTCTCATAAGCCTTCTTCAGCGCATTCACTTCCGGTGCATACGTCTTCTTTTTAATGCCGGTCTCGGTCCATTTATTGGTGTACGGCATGTAAATCTCGCCGGTAAAGTTTTTGATATATAACGTATCCAGCGAATATGGGGTGTACAGAACTGTGATATCTGTCATGTAATCAAGTCTTATGGCTGCAACACCACCAAGCTCTCCTGTTGAAAGTCCACCATTATTAGGATAATGATCGATCAGTCCCCAGAAACCAAGAGTGATGAAATTCTGGAACTCATCACGGCTGATAGCCTTATATTCACTATCCTCTTGATAGGCATCATAAAAATCCTTGTTGTAAGCGACACTAAGAGGTGTAACCACAACAACAATGTAGCAAAGAGCAATCACGATGCCCTGCCACAAAGACTTGAAGTCCAGCTGGTAGGTAATACCATGCTTCATGCGGGCATATATATGATCTCTTCGACTGAGATAGAAATGACGACCGCATTTGAGGAAAAATGTCATCAATATTCCAAATAAAACTAAGATCGTATAGAATGTATCCGGCTCACGTTCCATATAGAAGGCCAGAACATTAACAGTAAGAGCAAGTCCTATCGCTACTATGTATCTTGCACGTCTCAGAATATAGTTGTTGAGAAGTACATTCATTGCAATTCCGATAATACAAGCCGCAACTGTTACAGCAGCATATCTGTTGGAAATACGCTCGTTATAGTACTGGAAACCTTCGGCATTAAAGTACACCGATGCCCAATCAATCGTATCATTAAGTACTGCATAGAAACCTGAGTTGATGTAATCCCTGAAAAGAAACATGCTGATTGCATACACAGCAAAGAAAACCAGATATCCCAGATTCTCTGATCTAAAGGAATGGTACAGCAAAGCACAGACAATAGCCGTACCCAACACCACAATATTGAAAAGGACCTGGTTAAATGCTATATCAAACGCAGTCAGATAAGAACCCAGTCCTCCTGCAGTGATCATATACACAATAATACCCTTCAGGATCAGAGTGTAATATCTGTTCTCACTTATATCATAAACAGACTCGTCTATCTCGGCGCCCTTGCAAAGCTTTACCGGAGTTCTGTCCTCACGATTCCATGCAGAAAGAGCCTTCTTCTCTTTCTTTGGCTTCGGCTTCATGCCTGGCAAAGTAATATCTCTATTAAGTTGTGACCATACACTATTACTCATAAATCACACTTAGTTTCTTCTATATAGTTAGTCTTGTTCCAGTACTAAGACATTTGCCTGACCTTCAAACATAGCCACCTTCACATATGCCTTTAGTTCTGGATAGATACTGGACATATAGCCTCTTGTCTTTTCTGGATCATAATAAATTGATGCGTAGTAGATTTCTGTAAAGGCTTCTCTCAGATCACGGAGACTCATTATCTGTCTCTCTTCAAACGAATAATTTCCTTCACTCCACCAAAGGAGCCTTACATAGGTCTGCTCCTGCACAAGTCGCTTCGTTACTGCATAGGTAAGCGTAAGAATCTCATCCACTTCCTCATCTGAACCAGAAAGCTCAGTCAGGATTACCATCTGCTGATCCGACATCGCAACTCTATCCTTAACCATCAGAATATCTCTCTTCGCAGAGAGCTTCCAATGGATGCTCATCAACTTATCACCAGGAATATATTCTCTGACATCAGATACATCAGAGAAATCATGTCCCTTCTTTACTGTCTCTTCACTCTCGGTCATGCCCTTATTCATATCGGACATATCAACCTCTGCCGCAAGTGCTCTTTCTGGATAAACATTTACCTCTGCAGTTTCGTCAAATGCCTTCTTCACAGAAACGAATCCCAGGAGATCACGAATAGTGATTGCTTTTATGGAATACTTATATATTCCGTTCATGGAATACTTTATAGGAATCTGCTTTTCCGCATTGGACCCTGCACTTATAGGCAGGGATAGTAGTGTTGCGCTACTATCTTTGTAGAACGAATTCTCCACATCAAGCTTTACATTCACATCATAGGAAACCAAATAGCTGGTGTTGATCAGTTTTAGATTTAGATATCCAACGCTGTTACGATTCACCTCTCGTTCAGGCGCAGAAAGTTCAATCCTCACGCCACGATAAAGAAGGATAAATGTGATCAAATCAAAAATCGGCAGCACAAGTATTACCCACATTACGATCATCATAAAATGGTTTCGCAGAAAATCATGCATGTAATAAGCTATGGCTAGCTGTACCAGATACGCGATAATCCTGGTGGGATGTACTACCGTTTTTAAAGGTCTTCTAAGTTTTTCTCTTTCCTTAGCCTCTTTCTTCAGTTGTCTTGCTGACTTAGTTTCCATATACTACTTTCAAACATTCTCCCAGAGTCGTTAAGTAACTATTACATACGTGGTGTGCGGACTGACTGGATCAAGGCCTTCATTGCAGCGTCCATATTCATACCCTGCGCTCTTGCCTTCTGACCAAGCTTAACTCTATGACCAAGAGTATCCTTCACAACTGACTGAACATCCTCAGCAGTTACATAGTCTCTTCCATCGATAACCGCGATAGCCTTAGCCATATTGAGCAGCGCAATAGTTCCACGTGGACTTGCTCCAGCAGAGAATATCTGATTTTCTCTCGTCTCTTCAACAAGATCAACTACATATTCATATATTTCATCACGGATAAACATATCATTAGATTCACGTCTCAGCTGGATCAGCTCATCAACTGTGATCACCTTCTGAACGCGTGAAAGTGGGTTAGTTGCATTTCCCTTGAGAATCTGAACAGCATCCTCATGTGCAGGGTAACCCATAGAGAGACACACCATAAATCGGTCCAGCTGTGACTCAGGAAGCATCTGTGTTCCTGAAGAACCGTATGGGTTTTCTGTAGCGATAACTACGAAAGGATCTGGCAGGCGTCTTGTTACGCCATCAACTGTTGCTGTACCTTCCTCCATTACCTCAAGCAAAGCTGACTGAGTCTTTGGTGAAGTACGGTTGATCTCGTCTGCCAGGAATAGATTACAAAAAACAGAACCCGGTCTATATTCGAATTCTTTGGTTGCAGCATTGTACATGGAGAATCCCAGAATATCACTTGGGAGTACGTCTGGTGTAAACTGGACTCTCTTGTAATCAAGAGATAAGCTTCTGGCAAATGCTGTCGCCAGGGTTGTTTTACCAACACCAGGAATATCCTCCATCAGAATATGTCCGCCTGCGATAATTGCAGCCAGTACCTTTCTGACTACTGCATCCTTTCCTTTAATAACCGTGTTTACGCTGTCAATGACAGCCTGTGTCTTTCTCACATCACTCATTTTTCAAAAACCTCATTTCCCATTACATTTATTTAAACTAATAACTCATCTAGTTTTCAGCACGCATTTTTTATTATACACCAATATAATACTATAAAGAAATCTCTAATTCTTTGTCAAATCTTTAATTATTCTGCTATACTAGCGACATAACACGATATTTGCATTAACATATGTTAATTTGAAACATCCAAGAAGGAGAAAAATATGCCACCAATTACAAACGACTGGGCCGATGCCCTAAAAGAAGAGTACAAAAAGGACTATTATAAGAAGCTTTTCGACTTTGTTGGGAAGGCTTACGCCAGCGGAACCGTGTATCCACCAGGCGACGATATATTCAATGCATTTCACCTAACTCCGCTTAGTAAAGTGAAGGTAGTTATCATCGGGCAGGATCCTTACCACGAGCCAGGACAGGCGCACGGGCTATCCTTTTCCGTGAAGCCAGGCGTCGAGATACCGCCGTCTCTTGTAAATATCTATAAGGAACTTGAAAGTGACTGCGGTTGCTATATCCCTAACAATGGCTACTTGGTCAAATGGGCCAACCAGGGCGTACTCCTTCTAAACGCGGTACTTACAGTCCAGGCCCACCGCGCCGCCTCCCACCAGGGAAAGGGCTGGGAAGAATTCACAGATGCCGCTATCCGCGCACTTAATAATGAAGATAGACCAATAGTCTTCATGCTATGGGGTTCCTTTGCCAGAAGCAAAAAACAGATGCTGAATAATCCTCAGCATCTGATTCTTGAAGCTCCTCATCCATCACCTCTATCCGCTTATAGAGGTTTCTTCGGATGCAAACATTTTTCTAAGGCAAATGACTTCCTCACCAGTCACGGCGTCGAAGCCATCGACTGGCAGATAGAAAACATCTGACACAAATAATCCATATCAGAATTTACATTGCAACGACTTCGTCGAATTCCTTTGTGATCTCCTCTTCTGGTGCCTTTGTTATAAGCGATACAACAAAGATGAAGATAAGAGCTACGAGGAATGCAGGTGCTAACTCATAAAGATTCCAAGCACCGCCCATAGGACGAACTCCATATTTCCAGATAAACACCATGGCTGCTCCAGAGATCATTCCTGCGATGCAGCCATATTTGTTTGTTCTCTTCCAGAACAGCGACATGATCGTAGCCGGTCCAAATACTGCTCCGAAACCTGCCCATGCGAAGGACACGATGTTGAAGACTGAACTTGATGGATCCCAGGCAATGATAACACCAAGAACACCAACGATTACAAGCGTAAGACGTGCTGTAAGCATAGCTGCTGTCTCACTAAGATTAATCTTAAATACATCCTGAAGGATATTCTCTGATACAGCTGATGAAGCTGCGATGAGCTGTGAATCCGCTGTAGACATTGTTGAAGCAAGTATACCTGCAATAATAAGTCCGGCAATAAGTGCATAGCCAAAGCCATTCTTTGAAATATGATCAGCTAGCACTACAATAAGTTTCTCTGATTCTGAAGTTGCTGTAAGATCAGCCTCATCCATAAGAAGATTCAGCGCACCAGCCTCTGTCATAGCACGCCCCACTACTCCAAGGAATGTAGCAACTGCAAGTGAGATAACAACCCAAATTGAAGCAACCCTACGGGAAAGCTTAAGCTTCTTTGGATCCTCGATAGCCATGAAACGAAGCAGGATATGTGGCATACCGAAGTAGCCAAGTCCCCAGCAGAACATTGTTATCTTATTGAAAAGTCCATAGGATGCGCCCTCATTTACATACTGTGCAACATTATCTGATGCAGCATTTACATGAGTTGCATTCATATCAAGATAACCCTTTAATGCATTTGCGTTATCAAGAACAGCGTTCATTCCACCTGCATGGTGAATTCCGTAGAACAGTACTACAACGAGCGCAAAACTCATTACGATCGACTGGATAAAGTCTGTTGTTGATGCAGCCAGGAAACCACCTGTTGTTGTATATCCAACAATGATGATGGCTGAAACAACCATAGCAAGCTGGTAATTTACTCCGAAAAGCTGTGCAAACAGTTTTCCGCAGGCTGAGAAACCAGAAGCTGTATAAGGAATGAAGAAAACAATGATTGCCAGTGCTCCGATAAGTAATGTTACATTGTTCTTATCTCTGAATCTCTTTTTGAAATACTCCGGCAAAGTGATAGCATCAAGCTTTGCAGTGTAATTTCTAAGTCTCTTGGCTGTAAAGAGCCAGTTGAGATAGGTTCCAACAGCAAGTCCAATCGCTGTCCAACCAGCATCTGCGATACCAGAGAAATAAGCAAGTCCCGGCACGCCCATCAGAAGATAGGAACTCATGTCTGATGCCTCAGCACTCATCGCAGTAACGAAAGGACCCAGTTTTCTTCCACCTAAGTAGAAGTCACCGACGTCATTTGTCTTTCTCGATGCAACGAATCCTACCACAAGCATCCCAGCCAGGTAAGCAACAATAGAAACAATAATACCAATCTGAGCAGTGGTCATATTAGTTTCCTCCTATAATATTAATGTGCATTTTTAGGTCGTAAACCCAAATCTCAGTCTAGCATAAAAAATGCAGTGGAACAAGTCCACTGCATTCCCTAAAAAAAGCTATTCAGGCATAGTAATTGTTATCTCATCTGATGTTACAGTAAATGTATTATTTCCATCGTAATATGTGATAGTACATCTATATGTGATCACTGGATTTTTTCCTTCAAGGTGTAATGTATCTTTATTGCAATCTGCCACCTGACTTGGAAGCCATCCCTTATCATCATGCTTGTTATATTCCCAGCTATATGTAAATCTTGAATCCTTTACATTTGAGCTGATAGTATATGCTTGACCTCTTGCAACTGTATCACCTACTGATGATGTAAGTCCTGGTGTTGCAAGATATATAGGTATTTCATTTGTTTCAACAGATCCAGCCTCATTTGATACTACGCACTTGTAATATACAACTGGTCTTTTACCTTCAAGAGTAATAGTTGCTGTATCATTTCCTGGACATTTACTTGTTGCCCAACCTAAATCATCTGTACGCCACATCCACTGATACTTCAGATTAGAACCAGACGCCTTTACATTGATTGTATAGAACTGACCCATATCTACTGTATTATTACTAATAGATGGTGTAACAGATTCAATCACTGGAGCTGCATTATTCTGACTCTCATTCTGCTGTTCATCCTGACTTGGATCATATGGCTCGTAATCAAGATTTGAATTCTTGCAAGCTTCTTCAATTATCTCGCTAGTTGGAACCGTATCAAACTTTGTATAGTAAAGGAAATAGAATATCTCTCTCTTAAATGTTTCCCAGTTATGGCCACTTGCATAAGTGTTATAAACTACAAAGTTGTTTGGATTATCACCCTTTACCTCTGAATAAACACTCAGATATCTGCTAACATTTCCTGGGAACTGTGCATCTTCCTTAGTTCCGTTACCAATGAAAAGGTGTGCATTTGAAGCTTTTGAGAATTTTATCTCACTCTTTTTTACATAACCAATTTCGTTACCTTTTGCATCCACCTGATAATAGCACCATGATGGACTTGCAGCTCCAATGTTTATTACATCATCAGGATAAGCTGTACCAACATATAAAGCTGTTGATCCGCCCTGAGAAAATCCAGCCGCAGAAAACTTCTTTGTAGTATCTACTTTATCTGTGAAGTCACCATTTCTTACGCTATCCATGAGTGCTTCAAATCTTTTGGCTGTGACAAATTTCTTATTTGCTGTTATTGCCCAATAATCATCTGGAGTTTCTACTCCAATTTCAGGCATGATGACGATCATTGGATCCATGTATCCAAGAGCGATCCATTTGTTTATTGTATCCATAGCGGATTTTTTATATTCAGTAGGTGCTGCACTGTACTGACCTGCGCCATGGAAAAGGAAAAGTACTGGGTACTTTCCAGGCTGATCTGGAACCATATAATATCCACTGTTCTTATCACCAATTTTATAGGTTTCCATCTTGGTAAAAGTCTTGTAATATGCTGCATTTACTCCCTTTGGAATATCTACACTCAAGACTATTGAAATAGCCATTAAGACAGCCAAAATTAAAGCTATCGGCTGTTTAAATCTACGAGTTACTGTTTTTAAATCCTTCATACTTTTTTTCCTTCTTTCCCCTCTAGATTTTTATTTTGACTTCCAGTAGCCCTTTGAATTGAAATAGTACTTTACTCCATCAATCCAAAGATTCTGATCCTTTGGATACCAGCCATCGTCTTCGTACCACCAGCCATTTTCATCCTGGCACCACTTACCATGTGATGACTGCTCATCCCATGAACCATCTGCGCGGAGCCAATAACCATCACGGTACTCACTGTAGTCCATATATCCATCTTCTGTGAAGTAATACCACTGACCATCGATTTTCTGCCACTGGTTCTGTGGATACCAACCAGATGAATCTTCGTACCAATAGCCAGTTTCATCTTTCTTCCACTGACCCTTTGGCTCATAGCCAGCTTTTCCATCAGCATCATACCACTGACCATCTATCCATTCGCTACATCTCTGCACCTCTTCAGTAGAAGCCTTTTCAGTATCCTGATTTGCATTTGTCTGCTCTTCAGTTTGGTTCGCTTTTGTCTGTTCTTCTGTCTGGTTTGCCTTTATCTGCTCTTTAGTCTTATCTACCTCGAGCTGAGTCTCATCAGGCTTACCATTTCTTGACTCACGTTCCTCATTAGTGTTATCTACAGAATTGCTATCTTCATTGATCTTCTCATCAGGCTTATCCTCAATAGTCTTTTCAGAATCAGTCTTCTTTTCTTCTGTATTAGTCTCTTCTGTAGTCTTCTCTTCTGTACTCTTCTCTTCTGAAGGCTTAGCATATGACGTAATAGCTATATCTTTAGATACCGTCTGAGAATAGCTTGTAACCTTACATCTGTAGTATGTAGTACTATCGCCTTTTCCAGCCACTTCTTTTATCGAAGCAGATGTCTTTCCTGATAGCGTCTCCCAGTTTTTGTTATCAGAACTACGAAGCCACTGGTACTTAAGCTCCTGTCCTTCAGCAGTTACGCTAATAGTAAACTCTTTGCCCTCTTCAACCTTTCCATCTGTCAAACTTGACTGAATAGATTTAACAAGAGGTTTTACATTAACTCTTATTACATTTGAAGTCTTGGTTACATCTCCGTTTTTCACTACGCAACGATACAGTATATCTCTTGAAGCAGATGGAATAACCAATGATGGAGAGTTTGTAGTATGATCACTCTTCGTCCATGTATTAGGACTCTCTGTAGTAGCATACTGCCACTCATAGCTTATGTTCTGTATATTCTGTCCGCTAGCTTCAACTGATAATGTGTATTTTGATTTATGATCAACTGTCATATCTGATGACACAGTCTTCAATTCAAAATCATAATTCTTCTGTTCATCCTGACTCGGATCATATGGCTCGTAATCAAGATTTGAATTCTTACAAGCTTCTTCAATTATCTCGCTAGTTGGAGTTGTATTGAACTTTGTATAGTAAAGGAAATAGAATATCTCTCTCTTAAATGTTTCCCAGTTGTGACCACTTGCATAAGTGTTATAAACCACAAAGTCGTTTGGATTATCACCCTTTACCTCTGAATAAACACTCAGGTATCTACTAACATTTGCTGGGAACTGTGCATCTTCCTTCGTTCCATTACCAATGAAAAGGTGTGCATTTGAAGCTTTTGAGAATTTTATCTCACTCTTTTTTACATAACCAACTTCGTTACCTTTTGCATCCACCTGATAATAGCACCATGATGGACTTGCAGCTCCTACGTTTATTACATCATCAGGATATGCTGTTCCAACGTATAAAGCCGTAGATCCGCCCTGAGAAAATCCAGCCGCAGAAAACTTCTTTGTAGTATCTACTTTATCAGTGAAACCACCATTTCTTACGCTATCCATGAGTGCTTCAAATCTTTTAGCTGTTACAAATTTCTTATTAGCTGTTATTGCCCAGTAATCATCTGAAGTTTCTAGTCCAATCTCTGGCATGATAACGATCATTGGATCCATGTAACCAAGAGCGATCCATTTGTTTATTGTATCCATAGCGGATTTTTTATACTCAGTAGGTGCTGCACTGTACTGACCTGCGCCATGGAAAAGGAAAAGTACTGGGTACTTTCCAGGTTGATCTGGAACCATATAATATCCACTGTTCTTATCACCAATTTTATAGGTTTCCATCTTGGTAAAAGTCTTGTAATATGCTGCATTTACTCCCTTTGGAATATCTACACTCAAGACTATCGAAACAGCCATTATTATAGCCATCACTAGTGATAAGGGCTTTTGAACTCTACGAGTCATTCCTTTATAATCCTTCATATCTTTCCCTCTTATCCCTCTAAATAATACTTTTAATACTTTATTACTTCCATACTGATACTTGGTTGATAGTTCGGTTCATCAGAAAACTCAACCTTTAATTCCTCAACATAATCATTAACAGGAATCTCATATGTTTTAGTTTCTGTAGATGAAAGCTTCATCGTTGTACCAAGCTGAACATTTGTTGTATTTTCATACACCTTCATAGTTCCAGCATAACTATTCTTTGGAATAGTTATTACGATCTTTTCAACATAGCCATATGGTCTTGATAAGAAAATCTTTGGAAGAGCATTTCCTTCACTTGTCTTTGCACAATCTGCTCTATTAAGACTCACAGTCTGCCTGCACTGCTTAAGTCCATTCACACTGTGCCAATATGGTGCACGCGTATCCGAAGCATTACCTTGCTTATTGTTTCTGATATAAAAATCATAAGTGCTGTCCACTATCACATGAACATTGTTTGTTCCAAAATCAGGCGCATTTACGTAGTTGTCACTACTTGCCGTTGATAATGTAGCAAGATTATTCACATTCACATCAGAGCAATTAACAAACTTCAAAGTTGGATTGATATATCTGTTGATATTTCCCACGTGCCTTGAAACCTGCAACTTGCTTAGATCGTAGCATTTATCGAACAAAATTTCGGCCGCACCTTCTATCTCTAAACAATGAGGAGAATGATTAGCACTTGTTCCTATCTTGCATGATCTAAATACAACATTAGGTGCTCCAGCATAAAATGATGTGGTTTTTAAAAGTGTACTGTCGTAATTATATTTCGCACTATACCTTATCTCGAACTGCACTCCATCACACAACAGATGTGGTGAATTCGATTCTCCAGCCGAATCTCTCTTTGCTGGTGTATCAAAGTCAAAGAAGAACGCTGTTCCCTTATTGACAATAAATGAACCACCTGTAATCTGAACATTTGCCCCTTGAACGTAATAGAGAATTTCTCCATATACTGACTCTATATCTGTATAATCAAATCTCCAGTTAACCGCCTGTGGACAATCAAGAATAAAGAGCCTGCAACGATTATCATCTGTTCCGCAATTTGCAATCTTGCAGTAAGCAAATGTTATCTCGGAAAGCATAACTGTCGATGTGACTGACTCAAGAATCTTATTCCACCTTACAAAGCTACATGAAATAAACTGCAATCTCTGTACGCCATCATTTGCTCCAATATTCTTAGTATTACCAGATCCATCTGTTTCATACTTATGTGAGTCTCTGATAGTCATAAATGTACATGACTGATTACCAGTAAATCCAATGTCACTAAATGTTGTAAATGCAAAGATAGGATTCTTCCAATCATAATCGGACATCATATTTCTTGATTCATCATGAACCTGATTATCGAAAAGAATTTTGCCAGTAAATGTAATATTGGTACTTTCTCTTCCGGCACCCTTCACTTCATACATGGCATAACGAACCTTAGTACCACTTTCTGTCGCAAGCATCTCATCAATAACAGTTCCACTGATCAAATAATTACCACTTGGAATATATATTGCTCTACAATGCTTCCATCCAGCCGATGTGTTGTAAGACTGTTCAAATGCAGCTGCAAATGTCCTTCTGAAAGCTTCTGTATCATCAGTTTTTCCATCTCCAACAGCACCAAAACTCTGAGGTGTTATATAGCCTCTGTCGATTGCTTCCTGATTACTGATATCTTCCGTAGAATTAATTACTTCTTCTACAGATGGGAAATCATTTGCCTTAGCAATATCAACTTCTGAATCACTTGTGCTGTCTATATTAGAACCTTCACTATTTTTGTTACTATTATCGCCATTACCTTTATTCTTTTCAGTATCACCAGTTTTATCAGTGTTGCTATTACCAGTACTTCCCGTATTATTAGCGCCTGTATTACCATTTGAAGAATCCGAAGCCGACTGACCATTATCTGTCTGAGATGTATCCTGCTGTGCCTGATCCCTCTGCATACCAGGAACCCAGGCTCCATCTTCATTGACATAATAGTCACCTATCCATTCTGAATGTGCCATATATCCGTCTTCTTTAAAGTAATACCATAGGCCATCGACCTTAAGCCAATCAGACACTGGATACCAGGCTCCACTCTGAAACCACCACCCTGTATCATTGGACTTCCATGAACCGTTCCACGCCGAGTCATACCAGCCATCGGCGTCGATCCAATATCCGTCTATATACTCACTCTCAGCATATGACCCGTCTGAATATTCATACCACCACCAGCCTTTTTTATTCTTTTTCCAAGAACCAGATGCAGCTCTTGATACTGTACCTGTTGAAGAAAGAACAATCAAAACTGCCAGGAATAAACTTAAAACCTTTCTTTTCATAATCTCTTCCACCCATTACTACTTACTTCATCAACCAAACTATTAATGAAATGTTATTCCGTCCAACCTAAATAACGATCATGACTCTTCACATAATCATCGTCCCTTTATTTCATTTTCTATACCAAGCCCCCTTTTAAATAAATGCAATTAATCACTTGGTAGTGATTATTATTTAGATTTTAACGCACGTTAACAATAGCATAATAATCTTTAACGGTCAACAGGAAAATTCACAGTTTGTTCATAATGTACACATTTTTTATTCACATTTTGTTTACATAAAGTTTACATCGAGCTTTTTGGTCAGAAAAATCACTAAAAAAAACAAAAAAATGCAGTGGAACAAGTCCACTGCATTCCCTAGAGAGTTATTTCCAAATGACTAAACTATAATATCGTAATAAAATATGTGAGACAGCCAACTAAATAAACAACCATCGAAATTATCGCTCTTGTATCAATCTGTCCATCAATTATCTTTCCTCTGATAAGAGGATAGAAACCAGAAAGAATAAATGCAAATACAATAAGTAAAACACTTTCTTTCCTATACATAACCTGGAACAAAGCATCGATTAAGATTACTACTGTCTGAATCGCAAATACTATTTTTACAGCAGCCAGTGCTGCATCAGCTGACTGCATGTGAGTCAACGCAAATATAACAAGTAAAATACCTGCAAAGGCTTCAGCGCCATATACAACCCATTCCAGAATATCTGAAATGCTCATTATCTGATTATGACTAAGTCCACCTCTCTTTGGTCTTTGATAATAAAATGAATCATCTACATGGACTGTCGGCTGCGAGTAACGAGCTGGTGGAACGCTTCCACCAACGCTGTTCTGATATCCACCATAGCCGTTTGTGCTATTACCACTCCTAACGTACCCATTGCTGTTACCACTACTTCCTGAATCTTTTAACTGAATTGACATCCTCTCTCCTCCTCAAACTCTCTTTTTAACTCTCTTCTAAAGGATTATTCACTCTCTATCTTTTCATAAGAAGCCGCCTCTCTAGTTTGCTAAGCTCTCATGAACAAGACACGCACATAATAGCAAAATCCGAGGTTTGCATGGAGACAAACCTCGGATAATTATTTCTTGTTATTTTTCTTTTTCGGAGAAATCTTAGGATTTATTACTGGCAAACACCGTTAGCACCGATCCAGTAGCCATCGATGTACTTGCTTGTTACCATGTAACCACTAGCATCGAAGTAGTACCAGCTGCCATCTATCTTCTGCCAGCAGTTTGATGGCCACCAGCCTGAGATATCTTCTATCCACCAGCCAGTTGAATTACTACGCCAGGTCAACTTATATGTTGAATCCCAAGTTCCATTACCATTAAACCAGTATCCATTATACCATTCACTGGATGCCATATAACCGCTCGAGTTGAAATAGTACCACTCGCCATCTATCTTCTGCCAACAGCTGACCGGATACCAGCCTGCACTATCTTCAACCCACCAGCCTGTGCTGTTGGACTTCCAGCTAAGTGTTCCAGAATAAGTATTGTTACCGTTCTCATCGTACCATACACCGTTCACCCATTCATTACTGTAGGTTGGTGCAGCTGGAGCTGGAGTTGCTGGTGTGTCTACATTGTTGCCTGTGTCGTTGTCGCTTCCTGTTCCATTTGAATTGCCGGAACCGTTGTTGCTTCCTGTTCCGTTTGAACTGCCGGAACCGTTGTTGTTTCCTGTTCCATTATTATTTCCAGAACCGTTGTTATTTCCCGTTCCGTTTCCGTTGCCGGTACCATTTCCACCTGGAACATTATTGTTGTTTCCATTTCCTGAGCCACCATTTCCAGAACCGTTATTTCCTGGATTTTGATTCGAGGCTGTAACCGTAACAACAAATGTTGCTGACTTTCCACCGTAGGAAACTGTAACTGTCTGGTCGCCTGCCTTCGATATATCAAATCCGGTTATAGTCACATTTGGATCACTAAAGGAAACTTCTTCTTCAAAACCACAGTTGCAAGAAGCCTTAAGCTTTCCATCTGCGAATTTGTATGAATTAAAATTAGATGCATTCTGAGCGAAGGTCAGTTTTGAAGGTTTAGTTAGTATTGAAACGCTACTAACAGTCTTTTCTTCAACAGCTAGCTGAAGCGCATCTGATTCAACGTAATACATTCCATCATCGCCTGCCACAGCAACAACAACCTTAGGTTCAAGCGCTCCTACTGTGTTAGTGTTAGCCAAAGTGCCAAATGTATTCGCAGCGGAACCAATTCGAAGATTGTCCTTTGTCACATCCACATAACCGGTTGCTCCATTATCGTAAGTTCCCTTTACAACAAGACCTGTGATATCGATAGCCTGTCCCTTTGCATAAGTTGTCTTGCTTGGCTGAGTCTCAACAGTAAGTCCTGTAAGTCTCTTCTCTCTAATTGTCACATTAAATGAAGTTGTAAAGCCATACGCTGTAACATATATCTTCTGAGCGCCAAGTTTACTTGGATCATAATCAGCATTTGTCTCAAGTGCTATATCCTTTGAAGGGATAAGTGACTTAGCTCCACCTTCAAATTCCGCTTCAAGCTGAAGTCCGTCCAGACTAATATCTGCGAGTGCTGTACCCTCAACATAAGTGGTTGTTGTAGGATTTGTCTTAACGCTGATTCCCGTTCTTTCAGCCACATTGATTGTGATATCATTTCCATCGATATCCTTAAGAGCAGTTCCCTTGTAGGAAATTACAAGAGTTTTGGCTCCGTCTGTAAGTGGGCTAGTGATATTGCTTGAACCACCCAGGGTGATTGCAATATCTGAATTATTTGTAGTTACATCGATAGTTTCATCGTATCCATTATCCTTCGCAAATACGATCTTCGCCCCATCTATTTCGAAGCTGTCGCCCTGAACATATCCCGTCTTTGTTGGTGCTACCACGTAAGTCTTAATCACCTTAGGCTCTGTTACAGTAGCATCAAATGTCACGCTCTTTCCGCCGTAAGAAACTGTAACTGTCTGTGCACCAACATCGGTTATATCAAAGCCGGTAACTTCCACACCCTCATCTGTCAGTGCAAGTTCCTTCGTATCTCCATCATTGTATGTTGCCAGCACCTTGCCATCCGCAAATGAATCTTCAGAATAAGTTTTATCATTCTGAGGATATGTTGTTTTTGCCGGCTTACTAACCCATGTAAGAGAGCTAAGTTCCTTAGCAATAACCTCTATCTCGAAGGTTGCTCCGATATATGAGGTGGTTGTAGTGTTACCATTTACTACTTCTTCTACCGGAATCCATACGTAAACTGATTGTTTTCCAATCTCGCTTGTATCCCATTTCCTTCCAAAGGACGAGCTAGGATCTTCTCCTGAAGAATACATTCTAATGTTATCCTCATCAAATGCAATCTCTTCGCTATCGCCATTATCATAGATTCCATAAACAACCATTCCAGTTGAACTAGGCGTCTGTCCCTCAACATATTTTGTTTTTGTCGGCAATGTATTTATTTGAGCATTATCCAACTGTCTTTGTCTTACATTTACAACAAATTTCTTAGAATATCCATAAAGGCTAAATGTAATCTCCTGATTGCCATAGGTAGAAGGTCTTGATGTAAATCCACTACAATTTGCGATTGAATACTCAGATGAAGGAATCACTCTGCTAGTATTATTATCTAGCAACTCCTTCACAACCATTCCTTTAATATCAAGACTCTGTCCCTCTATATACTCAGTCTTAGTTGGAAGTGTAGATATTTCAATTCCTGTTCTGCTTATTAAATTCATTTGAGCTGTTAATTCTTTACCCAAATATGTAATAGTAACTGTCTGTGTTTTATCTTTGCAATCAGCATCAAATCCAGTAATCATATCCGAAGTAACACTAACTTCTTCTGTATCGCCATTATCATAGGTCGCTATGATAGTACCAGAAAGGTCTGACTTATTATATTTATAGTAAGAAGGATTCACAGATGGACTTCCCTCTTTCCATTCAATCGTACTTATCGAGCGTGGAACAACTTCTACTGTAACCTCAACAGTATGATTCACATTCTTGGGATCTTTTACGTATCCCTGAACCTTGAAACTTTTATTTGCAGTACTATATGAACTAGCTGCTACAGTATTCCAAGTTACTGGTTCCTCCCTTTTCTGTTGATTACTCCAAAGAACATTTACCTTTTCCGGAAGGACTGGGGCTTTTTTCTCTGGAGTTATAACAGTATCCAGAGCATCATAGGATACAAAGTTTGCAGAGTTTACTGTTACCACGGTAGTTACAGTTTCTCCTTTACATGTTCCATTTACTGAAAACGTCTTTCCTTCTATACAGTTATAGTCATCAGAAGAGATCTCATCCCATTCGATTGTTTCGTCTGTAGTATCTCCATTTGACCATGTAACTGTTGCTGTATCTGCTAAAACTGGTTTTGTTCCACAGCTTACAACTATGGTTTTGTCAGTATCCGCAAGTTCTACAGTGTCTACTGTTGCTGGCATAACATTTATAGTAACACTTGTATCATGCCCAGCATATGATCCTGTCAGAGTATAACTTCCGCCCTCTCGAGCCATATATTTCTTGTCTTGATCAGTTGGTTCTGCATTTGTCCATGTTATATCTTCATCAGTAGTATCCGTATGATTCGTCCATGAAACTGTTGCCTTAGGATATTTAGGTGCAGTACCACTAGGTGTTGTAATAGTAGCACCATCCTGCTTAAATTGAACATTGGTTACTGAGGCTGGGTTTACGATTAGGGTAAACGATGCTTTTTTTGTATTATTCATTGTGCAGTGGCCTTCTATTTCAAAAGTTCCGCCCTTCACATTTTTGTATTCATCGTTTGCTTCCCACACCCAATAGTCATTAGGATTCGAATAACCCATTCCATTTACTAATGAAATAGACGTAACTGTAGGATATGTTGGTTTTACACCTGAATCAGTTGTAATAGTATCCTCTGAAAGAGTAATACTATGTATTTGTGCAATAACTTTGATACGCTGCTTAACCGTTAGTGTTGAAAAATGTCCTTCAACATCAAAAGAAGTATTCCAACAATAATTATATGATTTAGAATTCTTATAATCCGTTTCCATAGGATCCCAGTCAACATTAACATCAATCTGTTCACCGTTTGAAAGATTAGCTTTTACAGTTGCAGGTAAATCAGGCTTAGTACCTGTATTTACAGTTATTTCACCTGGAGCCACAAGACTATCAACAGTCACTCCATTATCAAGTACCACTACACTTGTAGTTGCTTGAACAGTACTACTTCCTGTATCAATTGATGCTGTTACTGTCGTAACACCTGCTTTTTTAGCAACAAGCTCGCCAGTAGCAGAATCAATTGTTGCAATTGAATCATCATCTATTGACCAAACAACGTCTGAATACACCTTACAATTATATGAACCATCACCACTCACTGTAGTTAAGGTTGCATTAGTTGATAAAGAAGAAGTATGGTCCTTATATAGAACGTTATTTCCTGAAATATTTAATTTAACATACTTCGCTAATACTTCTATCTTTTGGATGTATTGTCCATTTATCCCACTAAATGAAGTATCAAGCGAGCTATTGGTCATTGAGAAAATACCCAGAACACTTAGAAAATTCGAATATGAACTTGTACTATAATCTCCACGAAATCCAGCTATACCAACATACTTATTATCAGGTCTAATCATTGCAACATAATGACCTGTTTCATGCATTTTATCATTAGGATCAATATAATACTGTTTCTCACTATACCAGCTTCCTTGATCAGTATATGAATTCTTGTTACATATCGCGTTTAATATAGAATCATTCCATGCTATAACCTCACCGTTAGGAGAAAAACCATTCAATGTCATACTTAATGAATATCCTCCTGATGGTCTTAAATGATCAGTTAAAGTAGTAACCTCTGCAGCTCTGATACGAGCAATAGTTTCGCAAGCATTTGACCATTTCAAAGGTTCATACGAATAATCAATACCCAAATGCTTTCCAGATCCTTTTGGATATTCCAACTTTTCATCATACGCCTCTTTTCTCACTTGATTCATCAAGTCAAGCATTTTATTTTCTTCAGTTGAATAAAAAGTACCCTGTACTCCGACTAATACCTTCCCTTCACCAGCTGTTGTTACATTTGTTTCAAGTACTGCTGCATCTGCATTTACCTGTTTGATATTTGAAGGCATAATAAAACTCGAGGCAACAAGAAGCCCCGAGAGTATTATAGATAGAATCTTTCTCTTCTTCATATGCATTTTATCCCTTCTCCGGCTTATATCAATTTACCCCTAAATTAACCCTTTAACCGTACATTTTAATTATATTATATATAGTTTTATTACTCAACGAATTATCTATGAATTTTGGTAGAAAAAATGTCCCCATTTTTGTGCAATGGGGACAGACCTTGGTGCAGTGGGGACGGACCCCACTGCACTTTTTAGATTTGTTGCGAAAGCCATTTGAAGTCGACTTTGCATTTACCTTCCCATATTTCTATGGGAACCTCATCATCAAAGGTATATACTACCGGTTCGTCACTTCTTTCGAAGAAGAATGCATATATTTTTTTCTGTTCTGGATCCACTATCCAATATTCCCGCACGCCTGCATTTTTATACTTGGCCAGTTTTCTTACCATGTCGTGATATCTATTGGTTGGTGACAATACTTCAATGGTCATATCAGGCGCGCCCACGACTCTTGGTTTTGTAATCTTTTTCTTGTCGCAGATTACGTATACATCTGGTTGCACCATAGTTTTATCATCACAATCTAATTGCACATCAGCAGGTGATATCATAGGTATGCATGATCCCTTATTTGCGAGCACGTAGTTTTGTAATGTTACGTAGATTAAACCAGCAAATCTTTGATGATCAAAAGATGGGGATTCCATTTTATATAAAGTACCATCGATCAGTTCATATCTTTCGTCATCTGGCAATTTAAGGTAATCATCTATAGTTTTGTTATTTATAATATACCCCTCCTCTCCTATATGCATTCTGATATTTCTTTGAAGTCTATGACGCACTTGTCATTCCAGATTCTTACCGGAATTTTATCTTCGAAAGTGTATTCTTTATAGGTATCACCTTCTTCGAAGAAGTATACCCACACAACTCTTTGTTCAGGATTTATTATCCAATACTCTCGTACGCCTGCATTTTTATATTTGTCGAGTTTCCTTTTTACATCGTTGTACCAATTGCTCGGAGACAAAACTTCAACGATAAGATCAGGAGCGCCATCGATCCAGTTCTTTTTAATCTGATCACGATTGCAACACACAAGAACATCCGGAAGCACCATGGTCTTGTTATCTCTATCAAGACGAACAGCGGTTGGTGCAATCATTGGTCTGCAGTTACCACCATTCTTTTTTACAAAATATTTAAATTGATAATGAATCTCGCCAGCTATATCTTGATGTTTAATAGATGGAGCTGCCATATCATAAAACTGTCCATCTATCAGTTCAATCATTGTCCCTTCTGGAAGTGCCATGAAATCATCTATCGTTTTATTTCTTGCATTTACCTGATAAGCTGCTGCACCATCATGCACCTCATCTAAACTTAGTCTCTTCTTAAATTCTTCTATACTTATATCTTCTGACATTTTCTTACCCTCCTTCGATTTACTCATTTCAGTCAGGGCATCATAATAACCCACATAGCGCATCTGTCTCTCGAGTAATGTCATACCTTTACTTAGTTTCTGAAGAGTTGAATTACGGGGATTCTCATTCACTCCACTAAAAACCTTGAGGACAGTGCTCATTGGAACGCCTGATGCCTCTGATATCATTTTGCATGTGAAGTTGTATTTCTCTTTTTTCTCTTTAAGCTCTTCTATAAACATAGTTATCATCTTTCCTTTTGCGTGATGTTACTTTGAGTTTATTCCATTATTATTCCATTTGTCAACCATTATATGCGTTAGGGGAACAATCTAAAGTGCAGTTGGGGACAGACCTTGGTGCAGTGAGAACCGTCCCCATTGCACCATTGCACATTTAGGGGTGTCATGGTACATTATGAATTGTGGGAACTAATCACTTTATATATACACTTTAATCTTAATAAGGGGGGATTCGTATGATCTGTAACGTTTGTGGCAATCATGTAGATGATAACTCGAAATTCTGTCCGTTCTGCGGTGCGCCTGTAATGTCTGCTCCGCAGCAACCCGTTCAACAGCCTGTTCAACCTGCTCCACAGCAACCTGTGCAGCAGCCTGTTCAGCAACAAGCTCCAACTCAGCCTGTTCAACCAACTCAGCCTAACTTCAATCAGCAAGCTCCACAACAGCCAATGCAACAACCGGTTCAACCAACTCAGCCTGCTCCACAGCAAAACTTCAACCAGCAGTCTCAGGGGTTTGGTGGTCAGCCTACTCCTCCAAAGGGAGAAAACAAGACACCACTTATCATTGCTATCTCGATAACGGCAGTTGTTTTCCTGAGTCTCATTATTGGAACGATTGTTTTTTTCAATAAAAAGAAGAACGATGACACAGTGGCTGAGAATACAACGGAGGCAACTGAGGAGGATACAACAGAAGCAACCACTGCATCTCCTGAAGCAAATACCAAGGAAGATACTGAAGAAGAAACTACTGAGGCAACTACAGAGGAAGTAATTCCTGCTTATGCCGAGGAGAATGGGGTTAGTATTGTTCCTGCTTCTCATGTATTTTACTCTGGTAATGGCTCTCTGGTTTTCTATGATAATGACGACAACGTTGTTGATCTTGACTATATAGATGTAACTAAAAAGGAATACTCAGAAAGCGTATCCAGTGTTTATAAAACCGAGCCAGATGCTGATGGAAATGTTACATACTACACCCAGATTGAACTCATTATGGATGCACAGTTTACCGACACCAAATGTTCTCTCGAGTGGTCATTCGATCTAGGTGCATGGGCTCCTGATGTTGTTGATTACTACAGTGGCACAGTGCTGGCAACTCCTGATATCGCCAACGGACTGATCGACACTGATGAAGAGAAATGTACAACAACATTTGATTCAAATGGAAAAGAAGTTACTGTAGATGTGGTAAGACTTTCTGATACAAACTCAGACGCGTACATATGGGATCATGAGCAGGTAGGTAACACCATGAACTATACCTACTACAATAACAGGAAGCTCATCTATGTTATAAAAGCTCCTGCAGATTACGACGGCCTGATGCTTGCATTTGCCGAGGGCGATGTGGATCCTGATGAATATCTGGCAGCTCTCGAGGATGATGGAAATGGGGATCAACATAAGCTCTTCGAAAAGGACAGCTGTGGATTCCAGTATGATCCAGATCAGACTCTCTGTATGAGACTCAGCGATGAGGCGAACAATAATGCTGATGATTTTTGCAATATTCTCTCTACTAGGTATGTTGGACATCCTGAAGATTCCTTCGACTGGCTGGCTGATTACTACGATGGTAATTGTGAGTTTGACAGAGTCGAGAATAGTGACCTGTTAAACGGCACATGGAACGTCTTCCTGTGGTGGGACAAGGACAACGAAAATGGAGCCTACAGCGAAGAGTATCTAAACGCAGATATATTTGCTTTCGAAGATAGTATAGAAATGAAATTCATGTACAACGTACAGAGATTCAGCAGCTCTGGTGACTGGCGAGATAAGTCCGATGTAGAAGACGATTACTATTCAGGAAACTTCGACGCCGAAGGAGGTGCCGATATACAGGGCGAAGATATAGAAAGCTTCACCATGACAGGATTCTACACAGACGGATATGTACAGGTGGGAATTGGAAAGATTACACTGACCAACGGTGAAACTGCAGATGTCTTCCTATATCGTCCGTAGATGTCAATGAAGATAGTTTAACTTATCTATAAACCAATAGAATTCATAAAGAATAAAATAAAGAATGGGCCACTTCCTTGATTGGAAGTGACCCATTTATTTTTACTGAAATTTACTGAACTTTTGTGCCACAAGCTGCGCAGAAGATTGCTCCCGCCTCAAGTGGTGTACCACATGTTGGGCAAACCTTCGGAGCACTGGCCGCTGGTGCAGTCGGCTGTGCAGGTGCGGTTGGCGCCTGAGGTGCAGGTGCAACTGGCTGAGACACAGGCTGTGCTGGTGCAGCAGTAGGAGCCGCAGGTGCTACAGGCTGAGCTGGCGCTGTTGGTGCCGCCTGAGGTGCTGGCTGCACTGGTGCAGCAGATGGCGCTACAGGTGTAGCCGCTGGAGCTACAGGTGCTGGCTTCTTTGGCATTGAGAAGCTGCCACCAAAAGCTGAACCTTCCTTGCTTCCGCCAAGCTTATTGTTTATCTCAATAGTATTCTTAACAAGAAGAATACCCAGCATTACTGCTTCATAAAGAATTCTCTGAACGATAGGTCCAAAGATTATCATCAGAAGACCTGATACAAATGTTCTTCCAAAAAGAAGGAAGAAACCTACAGAAATCACTGTCATTGTATTAAGTACATAGATGAACTTCAGAATCTTCTCAATAAGAAGATATTTCATATCGAAGAAGTCCTTAATGAACTGGAAGAAACCGTTGAGAGAAGCTTTTCTGCTCTCTGGGAATACCAAAACATAGAGAAGGATTGTGAGTACAAGACCTACAATAATACCTACTATGAACTGCCAGAGACCGGCACCTCCTGAACGACCATAACTTCCATAGCCCCCATATGGGTTGCCCCCAAACAACGCTAAACCATTCAACAATTTAACCGCCATAATACTTTTACCCTCCTTGATACATATTGGATTGTGAATGAGTCACTTCGGCTCTCTCGCCAATCGACTCATTATTTATAATCGTATTTTAGGACTGTGACTGATAGTGGTGGAACGTCAATCTCGATGGAGTGCTTCATGCGGTCGCATGGTTCATCGATTGCTTTGATAGCTTTCCTTGGTCCCACATTTCGTCCGAGTCCGCCATACTTCTTGTCGTCAGATGAAAGGACTTCCTTATATGTTGTCATGCAAGGAACACCTATTTTATAGTTCTGACGTTCTACTGGAACGAAGTTGCAAATGAACATGAGCTGATCCTTCGCTGTCTTTCCGCGGCGGACAAATGCCACGATGCCGCTGTCTGCGTCATCAACCTTGGTCCACTCAAATCCCATTACTTCGTTATCGTTATAATATAGTGCATCATATTTTGTATAAAGATGGTTGAGGTCCTTTACGAAGTCCTTGATTCCCTGATGCATAGGATTATCAAGCAGGAACCAGTCAAGAGATCTTGCCTCACTCCACTCACGGAGCTGACCGAATTCCTGTCCCATGAAGAGAAGCTTCTTTCCAGGATGTCCCATCATGAAGCCGTAGGCCGTACGCAGGTTTGCAAACTTGTCAAACTCAAGGCCCGGCATCTTATTTAACATTGAACACTTAAGGTGTACAACCTCGTCGTGTGAAATTACCAGAATGTAATTCTCTGCATAGGTATATGACAGAGAAAATGTTAGTCTGTTGTGATTGAACTTACGGAAGTATGGGTCCAGCTTCATGTACTCAAGGAAATCGTTCATCCATCCCATATTCCATTTGAAGAGGAAGCCAAGTCCCTTCATATCTGCAGGAGCTGTAACTCCAGGCCATGCTGTTGACTCTTCAGCGATCAGGTATGCTCCTGGATTTCTCTCTTCCATTACGCTATTGATATTCTGAAGAAGTGCGATAGCTTCAAGGTTCTCCTTACCGCCATCCTTGTTGGCAACCCACTCACCATCACGCTTTCCGTAATCCAGATACAGCATTGACGCAACCGCATCAACTCGAAGGCCATCAATATGGTACTTCTCTACCCAGAACAATGCGTTGGATGTCAGGAAGTTTGCGACCTCATTTCTGCCGTAATCGAAGATATATGTTCCCCAGTCTGGGTGCTCGCCCTTACGAGGATCAGCATTCTCATAAAGAGGCATGCCGTCGAAGCGTCCCAGTCCGTGGGCATCTCTTGGGAAATGGGCCGGAACCCAGTCAAGAATTACGCTGATACCAAGGGAATGCATGTAATCTACGAAATATGCAAAGTCCTCTGGCGTACCGTAACGTGAGGTTGGTGCGAAGTAGTTTGTTACCTGATATCCCCAGGAACCGTCAAATGGATACTCAGCAATTCCCATTAGTTCGATGTGGGTATATCCCATATCCACCAGGTAATCGCCAATCTCTTTAGCATATTCTCTATATGTGTAAAACCCAAAATCTGAGTCCTCATTTTTCTTTTTCCAAGAACCAAGATGACATTCGTATATGGACATTGGCTGCTTCATGCGAGCAACACGGTCCTGCTTCGTTCTTGATTTCATCCATGCGTCATCGGTCCATTTGAGATCGGATATATCAGCGACGATGTTTGCGTTGTCAGGACGAACCTGTGTCTCATTGCCGTATGGATCAGCCTTATAAAGAAGGTCGCCGTAACGAGTCAGGATCTGATATTTATAAACTGCACCTGGCAGAACGTCTGGAATAAAGAGTTCGTAAACGCCAGATACATTATGAATCTGCATTGGATTCAGGGCGCCGTCCCACATGTTGAAATCACCAACAACTGAAACGCGGCGAGCATCAGGTGCCCATACTGCAAAGTAGGTACCCTGCACTCCGTCGATAGTCATCGGGTGGGCTCCCATTTTATTATATACATCGTAGTTTTTGCCCTCAGCGAAAAGGTATGCATCGAAGTCTGTGAAGAGGCCTTCAAATGCATACGGATCCGCGGACTCAACAGTGGTACCATCGTAGTACTCCGTCACCAGTCTATAGGACGTACCTTTAAATTTTTTCTTTGGGAAATATGCTCCGTAGAAGCCTTCCTCGCTGATCTTCTCCATAGGTATCAGCGTCTTGCCTTTCGGAGACTTAATAGAAACGCTCTGGCTGTGTGGCTTGAAACAGGTGATCACCTGGCCATCGCCATAGTCGTGATTACCGAGCAGGTGCATCGGTGCGTTGATTTTGCCATCGATAAGTTCATCATAGAGGATCCAGTTGATCCAATTCTGCAATTTATCCTTCATGTAACACCCCTCCAAGTACGAAACTATAGTTCACGAATTATGCTAAATCCGTTAGGGATATTCTACCACAAAGCGTACGGCTGTGCTACATATTTAACCTATTCTTCGCATCTGACATTAATCGTTACTGCGGTACATCATGCCAGTCGAGAGCGGACATTGCTCCGTCAGCTTTGCGTGAATCCACTACAGAATTGAAGGTATCGATGAGGTCGTTAGTTTCAAGTTCACCGTCATCTGTGAAGTTGTAGTTGTTGCCATAATCGATGTATTTATATGTGTAGTCTAGGTTGTCTGGTGTAAGGCTTCCTGCGTCAGCGTAGTCATCGCCTACAATGTTGTTCTCGTCGTTAGCAACATAGAGTTCCCAATTGTTGAGGTTCTCACCAATGTTATTTGGATCCCATGATGCGGAAAGTCGTGCAAGAACTCCACAGGCGTGAAGGTTGCCGCTATATTTCCAAACTACATCAATTCTGAACTCACCACCATAGTTGTTACCATTACTTGCGTCGTTCTTGAAGCATCCGCTTCCAAGGTATTCGCCTGATACAGCGCCGTACTGGATCATCCATCCACAAACCTCTGAGACATTATATGTGCCGTCAGTTTCTGAAACGATGGCATATACGCCCTGGTCATCACCGATCAGCATCTCATCAAGACCGTCTTTATCAAGATCTGCAAATGCATATTTTACAGCAACACCATTTGAAGAAAGATATAATGAGTCATCAAGCTCAGCATACTCATTGGCGAAAAATGCAGCGTAACGTGCATCTGCTTCTTCGAAGCTCTGAGATGGTGTGTCTACAACTCCTGCTGTAGGAGCCTCTGCTGGTGCTTCTTCTGCTACTGGTTCTTCAACTTTCCAATCACGCCAGTTTTCTTCAACATTGCTGTTCTCCGTAAGTTCAAGAGTTACAACGTCATCTCCCTCAGCAAGATTCGTATTGCAATCCCAATGAAGGTTCCATGAAACTCCATCGCCAAGACAGCCTTCATGTGTCAGAGTAAAATTGTCTGTGTTAGTCAGTTCTGGGAAACCTATGTTGGCCATAGCCTGATCATATTCACCCATGAAATTTTCCAGTGTATGTGGATCATCTCCAAGATCACCGTAATGATATTCTTCAAGTATGTTATCCGCAAAATCTGTTACAAAAATCTGACCAGCGCCGTCCATTCCGTAAGCTGAATATCTTACCTGATAACATCCCTCTATTCCATCAGGATTTACCTTATATATAGCAAGCTGACTAAAGTTTGAAGTTTCAGGTGTGTAGCCACGCTCTGAACCACTGTTATATATTTCACTTGATATAAACCAGGAGTTATTCAGTGTAAGGATATAGGTTACACCATCCTTCACAACTGTTTTGGCACTCATCAGTCCTTCGGTACCAAAGAAATTTACAATGTCATTTGAAACTAAGAAATCAGTATGCGACTCATAAATCCCTGTGTAACTAAGTGGCATATTTGCAACCTCAGTTACTTCGCCACCGTTATCTTTGTAGAGCGCTACATTTATCTTTGAATCGGAGCCGATATAATAAACCAGCATCATGCTTGGATCCTGCTCCAGAATTTCAGCTTCAAGCACACCTGTAGATGTGTAGCCAAAATCCACATGCTCCCAGTATGTCGTAGCATTTACTGTATGTCCTTCGAAAAGGCCTGTTTCAGCCACACCATTTTCAGCCACAAGGCCCTTGAGTGATGCCATGAGTGGGGTAAGATTTGCATCCTCATCTACACTTTCTGCCTCTGTTGCTGTTGCAGCATCTGTCATGCTGGACACGTCACCAAGCCCGCCTGCATTCTCTGCGTCAAGATCTGTAACTGTTTCCTCAACACTTACATCCTCTACCTTAACCTTGTTGTGATTTGCAATCGCAAATGCGGTCACGCCGCCGCCTAATACTAAGGCACCTGCAACGATACCTGCGATCAATCCCTTCTTATTACTCATACTTTTTCCCTCCTAATTTATCTCCACCTACCAGTGGGGTGGTAGGTGAAGCGTTTTACATTTTACCACTTTTGTCAAGCGAATGCATTTATTTTCTTTGGTTGCTGAACTGGACGTTTCTCCTGGCGCTCGATCATACGGTAGGTTTTATCCCCAGTGATCTCAAGCACTCTGTCTCTATCCTTCTTTCCTTTCTTAAGGATATCGAGATACGCGTTCATTACTGCGTCATTAAGGATAGAATGGATAAGTCTGCAGCCAAACTTTCCGTTAGCATTTTCGATAAGCTTCTGACGGAATTCATCTGTTATCTTAAGCTCCATATCGATTGATACGCCGATACCCTTCACCATACCATCAATGATCTCGCTAACAACTCTGTCAGTGAGCTTGTGGTAATTAACCACGGTACCGAAACGGCCAATAAGCTCGTAGCTTGCGCCAAGGTCTATCATATCCTCGCGAGTAATATCTGCGTAGTAGTCCTGGCCTTCAATATTTCCATTTCCAAAACCGATATGCTTCTCTACCTGAGCCTTCTTCTCACGACAAGGATCAAATGCACCGAGCCCGATAAACATTGTAAGATTTGTATCTACATTGTACTCAGGATACTCGATACCTTCGATGGTTGTAAGAAGCTGTGACTGAACAGCCTTGTTCACATCACCACCGTTGCTGTTGTAACTTGGGATAAGCTTCTTATCAAACTCGTCAAGGAAGATGATACCGATTCCGCCAGTGCCATATTCTGTTTCAAGAGGCTCAATGACTGCCTTGGTATCTCTACCCTTGTAACCCTCCTCTGTGATAGAAGTCATATCGATCTGGACAAATGGCATCTGAAAAAGTTCTTTCTTGAAGTACTCTTTAAGAGCTCTATAGGTCTCAGTTTTTCCGCATCCACTTGGGGCTGCAACAAGAATATTGTTGCTATGGAAATGGCCTCTCGCCATATTTTCAAGATAGTTATAGATGTTAACAAGGATGATATCCAGCTGTTCCTGGCCCTTAACTCTCTTGTGGATTTCACGGCTGAATTCGTTAAAAGATGTGCGCTGAACCCATTTTTCTATCTCGTAGCTGTATGGATTATTGAAGTCTCTCTTATATTCAGCGTTTCTTTCTCTAGTCTGCTTAGGAGCTCTGCTTCCTCTGAAACTCTTCTCCATATCTCTACGGAATTTTCTATTAACTGGCACTTCCTTCTCATTAACGATCTCTATAAGCTCGAACTCGCGAAGGAACCAGTCAGCATCATCGCACTCTTCTCTAAGACAGTCGAGAGTAGGATATGCTGCAACTATGGCAATGTTTTCGCCGTTAAGTCTTTCTATAACATCACTCATCTGTGCGATTCCAACTCCAGGCGCGAAAGCATCTATGAAAAACTGAACAGGCACCTCGCACATTCCAAGCATAAGCTTATATAAAAGCTCAGTTGTGATTGCATTTAGCAGTCCATTATAGTTGTCGCTGTTTGGGGTAGTATTGATAAAGAGCGCTGTCTTCTCAATGCGCATCATGCGAATATCATCCGTCTCATTCATAAGAATGTAGCCGACCTCATCATCAGTTAATGACTCGATCATCTTCCACGCCATATACTGAGCCTTGCGGAATGATTCACCTGACAGATGTCTTGCCATATTGAAGTTCTTCACTGCAAAAGAATCTGGAAAATCCTTCTCCAGGGTCTCGAATATCATGTCCAGGGGAGTCTTACTGTTATCATCTCCCTCAAGCGCTTCAAGAAGAATCTGAACGTTGTAGAAATCTGAATACTTCTCGTCACAATAAAATGTTATATAAGCTACAACCGCATTAAGAAGCATCTTAGCCACATTACCAATAAACTCATCCTCTTTTGATGTAATAAGCTCATGCTTCTTTGCAGCATAAAGAGACTCCACGATACGACAGATTCCATCAACTGTATCTCTCTCGTCATCATACTTAAGAAGACCCTTGAACAGGCTGAAGCCCTCACTGTTTGCAGGATTTGCGAAATCTATCTTCTTTACTATATAGCCTCTATTCTCAAAATCATCAGCATACTTTTTGTAGAGCTCGCCACCGCGGTCAGTTACAACCACACTTCCCTCAGCCTTCTGAAGAAAAGACTCGAAGCCTTTGGTCATACGCTCCTCTTTATTGCCACCAAATATAAGGATGTTTTCAGGGTTTATACTATTTCTATATGTCATATCATATCCCTCCTTTGCTATGGTATATCATAGACACCAGTTGTTTTCACTCAACTGCTAGTATAAACTCACACCTCCCGATATTTTTTGCACAAAATGAGTCACTTCGGCTTTGAGCCATTTTACTTCTTGCCTTCCGCCTTGTAGTATGGCCTCATAACGGAATCTAACCCACTGTAATCAATAAGGAACTTCACAGCTTCTGGATCAACCTTCTTGCCATCTCTATAATGCAGGAATAGCTCATGGGTTGCCTCAACATATGCAGATAACCATTCCATATCATCATGAGTTATTGGATCATCCTCAGCAATTACAGCCTCTGCTGCCGCCGTGATTTCTTCCATATATTCATTAATCGCCTTGTCGTACATCTTATATTTGTGAAGAACGAAAAGCAGTATTTCGTAAAAGTAAGTAAGTCTTGTATACTGTGTACAGCTGGATGCCATCTCAACATACTTCACGATTCTTTCAACAATTAGATCAAAAGTTACAACAAGACTATCTATATAATAACTGAAATCCGCTCCATTACGCGAATCTTCAGTTATCTCCTTTAAGGCCTCTAAGAATCTCAGATTGTCCTCAGCATATCTATAGACACCCTTCTGGAATATCATGTTGATAGTCTGGTTCTTGCTGAAGAAGAACTCCTCGTTGATCCATTTGTTTCCTTCGACTACATCCTTAACGAGTTCTGTCGCCTTATCAATCTCGCCAAGCTCTACATACTTCTTCAGGAGCTTTATTGTCTCAGCTGAGCAGATGAGTTTTCCAGAAATCTCCTTCATAACATCCTCCTCTTTTATAAGCTCAAAGTAGATCTTATATGAATGAAGAGCGTCATATTCATATACATATTTTCTGTAGTATTCGATTATCTCATCATTACTTAGTTCGTAAGAATAACCCGTATCATATGTTGTGTCTTTATCCTTGAACTTCGCCAGTTCTCCTGACTCACGAACCTTATACAGCATCGGACTGATTCCTCCAGCAATCTCTGTACCCTCAGTTTCAAGACTTGGATCCTTGCCAAATGTATCGTCGAAGATCTGCTTATACATAAGATACATAAGTGGAGTCTTACAATCTTCTCCAGCCTCGTCTGCAGCTCTCTCGATATCCAGAATCCACCACTTCATCATGCTGGTAGGATTAACATCTAGCTCATAGTAATGTAAGATCAGATTCTTTAAGATATACTCTATCTCTGTGTCATCACTTGGAAGATTAAAGTCCTTTGGTCCTATGGACTTATATCTCATAACACAATTAAATAAATATTTAATATACTGATTAGCAATGTCCTCGCCAATACTTGGATCAAAATATATATACTCATCGAATAGATTCTGCCCTGCGAAGTCAAAAACACCTCTATTAACAAGACTCATAAGGATTTCATTTCGCTTAGATAATTTTATAACTCTCTTAATTTCATCTCTAAACCACTCTGGCGCATTAACAAGTTCTGAACCATCCCTACGTCTTCTTTCCGTAACGGCGGCGTCATATGGACATCTATCTGATAGATGCGAGTAGAGTTCTTGGTTTTGATCGTTGATAGAGATAAGAAGTTCCTTGGTAATAAGCTCTGGAAATGCCTTATGAATCTCGCGAAGAATCTCGAGCCAGAGTAATTCTCCATCCGGCGTAATTATCTTAATCTTATTCTTTTTCATTGCTGAAAAATATTCATAGCATTTAGAATCTTTGGTTATTCCGTTATGGATAATATCCTCTCCAACAGCAAAAGTAAAAGCCGAATAATTAATCAGTCTATCGAAGGTAAAATCCCAGTCAAGCAATCCAACACCTATTGTCCACTTATCTTCTTCAGAATCTATATCCTCGATATCGGTGAATTTAAAAACACCTCCTTCCATTTCAAGAATTGGAACGATTTGACTAAGCAGGCAATCAAATGTCCAGCTGTCTCCATAAATCAGTGGTTCTCTGCGATATGGATTTACCCATGGCTTCAACAAATGCTTTGTTACATAATAAAGCAGTCCGAGTTTATTTCCTCTCTCTAGAATCTTTCTCATATAACCCATGTAGCAATCTGCAAATTCTGGATTATTGTGAATAAATCGATCTTCCTGAAGAGTAAAATATATATTATCAGCAAATATTTTATCATCCGCACTCAGCAGTTTCTCCATAGAGTCTTCGAACCACTTAGGATTTTCGTTATACATCTCAACAAGAAAACTCACAGAGCTTAAACTATTGGCGTAATATGATAAACTTAAATCAAATTCCGAAGCATCTGCAAGATTAATGAGCTCTAAAGTATTACGTTTAAATTCCTTCTGAATATCATAAAAGATAGAACCTGATGTTATTGAAAAAATGCTTGCCATGTGCCATCCTGACAAAACAGCACCTGAAAATCCTTCTACGTATGGCATACTATAGTTTTTTCTGACGAATAGGATAACATCAACGAGCTTCATCATAATATCGAAGCTTTTATAATCAGGCTTCTTATCTCTATTTGTATTATCGCCACAATTCTTTCTAACTCTGACGTAATTTATCTGCAGATCTGTACCCATCTTCACGATCTCTGCCGAATAAGTCTTTAAGATGTAATCCTTGTAGACCTTATTAGCCAGCATAAATACACGTCCCTCAGCGCTGCTGTAGCTTGAAAGCAGTGGTGAGAGATCATTTAGCACGCCAATAAAACGGTAGGTGATATCGTCCATGCTGATGTAATCAAAATACTCATCAAGAGTCACCTCGCCAAATGTAGCCAGTGCTGCCAGGAAGTCTGCAGCAAGCTTCTTATTGATAGCGTTATATCTTCCAAAAAGACGACCAAGATATTCAGAGATAATCCTCACCTCGCTTAGTTCTTCATTTCCAATGATGTCATTAAACTCAACAAAAATCTTAAGATAGAGAAGACGGAAGTCAGCCTTCTGAATAAGGTCATCACGCATAGTCTCATTCAGTCTATGCTTTGTATCGCGCCGGTTCAGGAACTCTCGGAGTACTGATACATTCATCTCAGAATCACGTCTGATCTCGATCACATCGTCAGCGCCTTTTACAACTCTGTCGATATGAGGACGCACATCCTCTGCCACAGTATCCTCATCTGAAAATCTTGTAGTGTAGATAATAAATACGCCGTCTTCTAGTTTATTCTCATTCTGAGAAGACGCGTCTAAAGATGTTGGGAGCCACTGAAGAATCTGCTTCTTGTCCTCTGTTATTTCATCGATACCATCCACAACAAGAACCAGCTTTCTGACATCGATATATTCAGAATAGATATCCATATATGTGTTCAGAAAATCTACCATAGCCTTCTCTGGATTTCTGTCGTTGATACTGATTTCCGGAAGCTTCTTATCAGAAGATCTAAGAACATCTCCACCAACATTTGAGAATATATGATTCACATAGCCAAAGAAATCATTCATTCCACGAAGGTTAGTTGTTGCGATTGAGACAGTATGAACCACAGCATCATCGATTGGTGCCTTGCTGTCGAATTCGTACACTCCACGCATACTATTGGCAAATGCTGTCTTACCAGTTCCACGCTCCATGCAGAGTGTCATTATTCCTGAATCGTTATCGTCCATAAAGCTCTGGAGTCTGTTCTTGATTTCCTCAGGCATAATGTATTTATCTGGCTGATTCAATGAATCGTAGATATCATCCTGTGACTTCAGGACATAGTCAGCCTTAAGTCCGGCATCCAGGTCGCCTCCAAGACTCAGCTCATCGATATAGCTCTGGAACATCTCAAGACTCTCTGTATCTGAATAGCCTGAGATATAATCCACATACTTAACTCTTCTCTTCTTTGCATAGACCGAATCAAAGAACAGTCCCCTGAAAAGGAACTTATCAACCACATAAGAGTCGCCGTCAATATAAAGATTTATCTCCTCTGCAGTTTCGATGTCGTAGCATTCAGCTATCTTCTCATCATCCCAGAAACTGTAGAAATCATTTCCATCTATCTCATAATAAACATTAGAATAAAGGCCCTCTTCGCCATTTACTGGATTACGGAAATATTCACCCAGATTTGTGATAAGAGTCTGGATCTCAGTCTGATATTCATCGCTATCTTCACACTTAAGCATGCCATGACCTATAACCTCATTTCTCCAATGAGCTATGTCAGAGAATTCGCTGGAAACCTTCTTACGATAAAGATCCATAGTTGATGTAAGAATATTCTTGATACTGTCAGGAAGCTGATAATACTTTCTCTTTGTACCCTTAAGAATAGAATTTGCCAGTTCATCCCATCCACCAATAGTAAGAGGCTGAAGAATGAGCTTCTTCAGGATATTTTTCTCCTTTACGAGTTCGTCAGCATAGTTATTATCAAGGTAAATGAGCGCCATAATAACAGGGATACGCATAAGTATCTCATACAGATCCTTGATCTGCAGAAGACAGCCATACACATTTCCCTCGGATGCTATCTCATATAATCTCTTATAATTGCAAGAAATTGGAACAGGCCATCTATTCTCTCCGAACAGCTCCTCATTCCAATTACTCTTATCTTCTGATATTTTTTTAAGCCAATCTGCCATATAAATCCCTTTCTTAAAACACAATTAACCTTAGAACCTAAATTATACCATATATTATCCGACGAAAGCATCCTCAGATTCGTCGACACAAGTATCTTCATCGGAATCAACTCTGTCATATATCACATCCGTTATATATACGCTTGCTATACGAGCACGTAACAGAATATATGCCCAGAGAACGTCGGATCCATGACCTGATACGATACAAGAAAAAATAAATGCAAATACAGCTGCTATTAAACACTTAATCACGAAGCTTTCGCCCTTCCAGATGTAAACAATTGCATTCTTTACCACATCAACTATAGTATTTGTTACAACACATGGTGTATTTAAAATCATCTTCATCTTTGTATTCATTCTTTCGTCCTCCGTTTTCCTTTTGATGAACTTAGTATATTCCTCCCTCTTACGGATTATTTTGCACAAAAAATGAGAATTCCTCAAAAACAAAAAACGCACTTCAAAGTAATTTACTTCAAAGTGCGTCATTTGGCTTTCTATGCCTATTTTTCCTTACAACTACCTGAACATATATGTAAGTTTTTCTTCCAGCATTTTCTTTGCCTCTGCCACTGTTTTATCCAGAATTCCATCAAAGCAAGCGAACTCGGAAAGGAATTCTTTTATTCCCTCCACTTTACTGTCCTCCAGATAATCAGCAAATGGAATATCCTCCCCTTCATAAAGGTCGAGGTAATGCTCCATTTCAAAATCCAGCTGCATTACCGAGATGGTTGCATCGCCCTTGGTACAATCAAGAACTCTGCCTGCATATATCTCAGCCGCTTCTTCATCCTCATAGTCTCTGGCAATTAGGTACATATACTTATAGATATGCTGCCATGGATCGTTGGTAGTATCATCAAACTTATTACGGTTTTCTTCACCCTTTACAGCATTCTTATTATTCTCGATATCCTCGATGAAGCTTACTAATTCTTCGTAGAGATCAGAATTGCTATCATTATAGAACTTATAAAATGCCTTAACAAATACTGACAGCGCATATCTGATAAACTGCCTGTTTAGATATGCTTCCTTCAGAACCTTCAGCTGTCCAGCCACACTGTCGCAGCCCAGGCCCTTTGTATCAAAAAATCCAAAGTACTGCGGTGCATATTTCTCATACCCACCCATATTTGCAGTATCCACATAAAGATTCATCAGATATGACAGAGTGATATTCTGATTGGCAACGTCTCCAGACCATTTTTCCAGCGCCGATTCAAACCAGTTCTCTGAAATACTTTCGTCGCCCATAAAAGCATAGGCCTGTCCCAAAGTACTGAAGATCTTTCCGGAAACAACCTGTGTTGTATTCTCGATTCCAGTTAAGCCTGCCATAACCATTTCCAGCTGCTCGATCAGAGTTTCGGAACTGCCGATATCAATATTCTTTTGGGCATTTTCTGCAAAGATTCTTGGCCATACATCGTCAATAAAAAGATCCTTCACCTTCACATACTCAAAGGAATTGAAGTAAAGCTGAGCCGCCCTTGTCTTAAAATGAATATAATCCATCGGTGAAATATAAAGCTTATTTTCGTTACATTTATCGATCACAGGCAGCAGTCCACGCACCACTCCCTTATGATTAAGACCACGAAGGCGGATATCATTTAATCTAAATGTTATCTCCCCGATCTTTCTATCGAAGATAACTCTGTCCTCCCGAGGCTTTGACTCCTCTATAGCACGAAGCTTATCAAAAACTCCTATCAGCCTTTCGGCAATATGAAGACCTCGGTTATAACCAAGATTTCCATCCTTACCCATGAAACGTTCTGCGTAACTTACGTACTCGTCGTATCTTGAGATAATATCAGCGTAATACTTTTCATCTGCAAGGAGGCTCTCAATATAAGCATCTAGTCTTGGAGCGAACTCTTGCTCATAGTACTTACTCAGGATATTTTCTCTGACATAATCTGCGTCATCGCTCTCATCCACGCTGCGGCTTACAAGACTGAAATCGAATTCGGCATCGAAGGCCTTAGCCAGATCACCCAGCATGATGTGTCGATATATCTTTCTGAAATCTGCATCTGCCTTGGAGTAGAATCTTATATCTACAGTACTATCTCCAACCTCAGCGCCTAGTTCCTGCTGGATCAGTTCTGCTGTGTCATTGTAGATCTCATTTTTCGAATTAAGTCTATCTATTGTATTTCTAATATGACTGCACAGAATATCAGTGAGATAATGGATAGCCATATCCTTCTTGCCTGAATAATCTATGGAGTCAACTCCCAGATAGTAGCTCTTATTCTTATATCCACCAGTCAGCTCTGAACCATATATCTCATCTGTGAGCGAAGTTCTGTAGGAGCTTACATTTGTAATGGTATATATGGTGGATTTCTTTTCTCTGTCATTTGGTCCTTTTTCAACAACAATATGCTTAGCATACTCTTTGCTGAGTCCCTGATTCACCTCACGCTCTCTGTCATTTGTAAGACCTGAAAATACAAGTGAACGCTGTGCAAACTGAAGAGAGTAATCAGTGAAGCTGTCATCAAACATATAAAACACTGTATTAAACATTGAAACTGTAGACATTCTGGAATATAGATGTGATGCATAATCAGCGGCACCTAAGTTACTTTCCACACCTTCAACATTTACGAAGTTATCACCAAAAGGATAAATATATGCATAGATTCCATAACCCATTTCCTTGATGAATTCCATACTTCTTTCTTTCATCCACATAGAGAAAGGCAGTATCTCCTCGGCACGGAGTTTCTTCTCAAGTTTCGCCTTCTTGATTCCCTCACCAGTCTTCGAAAAATATGTATTTGAATCCGACATATGAAGACTCTCAGGGTACTTAACTATTACCTCTTTATCCTCAAAAAGGAATCCCTTCTCTTCAAGGAGCTTGTTATACTCCTCAGTTAATCTGGTAAGTTCACTTCTTATTTCTTTCCTGACATTTGCAACTATATTATCAGTTTTGGCATTTTCAGGAAGGGGTTTATCTATTATCAGTCCCCCTATAAAACGGATATCATCGGAGAGAAATCTTTCAAATTCTCCTGATTCATCCAATGATATAATTCTTAACTTTCTTTCCTGTTCCATACTTTTCCTTCTACTTCTTTATCTTTCTTATTGTTTTACTTATTGTTTTGCTTCCAGTTTTCTTTGCTCTATGGAGTCTATTACTTTATCAACAAGTTCCCTTGGTTCAAGAAGTACCATAGAGGCACCGTAACTATAAACCCATGAGAGAAAAACTTCTGTACCAATCACTTCATCTTCGAAAATGGCATATTCAGTTCCATTTTCTTCGAAGAACTTGAAGTTATTATCATTTAGCTTTGAGCCAAGGTCGTTCTTAACTCGCTCGATCACCTTGCCCTCATTGAATATCTTGAGCTTTACTTTTACGCCCTTCTCAGAGTAGTTAACTCCCCACATCTTTTCGAAACGTTTCTCATCGATGTTACGGGCAATGTTCTGCTTCACATTTGAATCCTTAACGCTGGCAGTGAAGATCTTATCCATGTTGTAGGATACTCCCTTATGATCGAATACATAATAAGTATCTTCCGTGGTGTTATGAATAATCTTGATTGGACGAATAGTCTTCTTTATTATCTTTGATTTAGCTTTATAACTGAAGTCGATACTGCTTCCGTCCTTTATTACCTCCAGCAGATAATTTACCATATCCACCTGGTCTATAGCGCGAAGACGGTTACTATTCTTCACAAAAAATGCCCTTGCGCCATCTTCCTTATTTAGGAAACTATTCAGCGTATCAACCTCATCTGAAGTGAGCATAACTTCTACAGTCTCACTTAGTGTATCATAGCGAAACAGGCAGTCATCATAAGCTCCACTTTTTAGAGCAGATGCAAACTTCGGATCAGTTAGTAGTTCTTCGCTACTATCATCAAAGTATTCTGAATCTTTTATTTTTAAATCTTTTTCATCCAGATTTTTATTTCTTTGCTTCTTAAAATCCTTAAGCTTATCTGGGGTCAGATTTATCAACAGCGGAAAATTCGGTTCATTGTTAAGTGCAATGATATCATCGTAAATTATACTTTTACTTACTCCGAGAATTGCAGCAAGCCCCTCCGGCGTAATGCCTTCATCCTTTAAAAATGTCATCTCATGCTGCAGTCTCAGCAGATTATTACTTATCAGCTTATTCATACAGCCCCTCTTTTCTATACACCTCTTCTAAACGTTCCACATCATCCAGCATCATTTTGCGTAGACTCTCTGGCTCCAGAACCTTCACACTTCTACCGAATCTTCGAAGATATTTGGCGAAATCAGACATTCCTCGAAGATCATCTTCGTAAACAAATGTCTCATCATCTTTTTGATATATCTTAGCCGGCTGCATCTCACTTCGAATTTCAAACCTGTTTCTCTGGAGTTTAAGGACCTCAAACTTATGTCTTAGATTACCGAATTCCTTTACTTCTACCACCACATGCTGAGGCGCCTCAGTAGAAAGAGAGAAGCTCTCATTATATATACGGATATATTCTGGTGACTGATAGATATCATTTGGCGTGTCCTTGAGCACCTCTATAGCAGATTCCATCGCTCCTTTTTCATCTGCGGACACCATATCCTCAGTATCAATTATCCTGAACTTTTCCTTTCCCGACTTTCCTATGATATAGAGCTTGTCCTTGTCGGCAGTATAAACCACAAGTCCGACCTTTATAGTAACAGGCTTTCCTTTAACTGGTACCTTTATAGCATATCTATCATATGGAATATCCTCGAGAATCTGCAGACACTCCATAACTTTAGGATTGTTATTGATCTTACTTCCAACAATTATGTAGTTATCATCTTCGCTGCGCTGAGTCTCTCCAGAAATCATAGCCAGTTTTTCTTCAACTGACTTCAGTTTATTCCCCAGAGCATATGTGGCGCCAAATGCCCTTATGGCATACAGATATTCATCTACTGTATCCATATCAATATTCAGAAGAACAGGTGCATTCTTAGGGATACTATAGATTTTTTGCTTCTTGTCATAGTCAACAAATCCACCACTCACAAGTTCCTCACACCTGGTCTTGATGGTCTCTTTTTTATTCTTGTAGAATCTCGCTTTTTCTTCCTTAGTCATCAGGAATATAGACGACTCATCTGCAAATGCAATATATTCATCAAAAAGATCGTCAAATGTCATCCCATCTTTTGATTTTTGAAGCGTCAGTAGAATGATCAGTTTTTCAATACCCTCAGTGACAACATGCTTGTAGACAGTCCTTTTCTTTTCCTTATTCTTACCAGAACCAGTCTCAGAACCTTCAAGACTCTTCAGATATTCGTCCTTCTTCTCCTCAGGAATAACATAACCAACGCCCTTCTTATGCTTAGGAATCTCATATCCTGATTCCTGAAGAGCCTTGATATCATACTTGATGTTTCGAACTGATTGCTCCAGCTTCTCAGCCAGCTCATCATATGTATATGGTTTTTCCAACAGCAGACGTAATACTGCCTCACGGCGCTTCGCCATCTCATCCTGCTTAGTTTGTTTACCCATTTCCTATTCCTCTTGTAACCCTTTATATCTATTCGGATTAAAACCTATAGGTTATTTTACCTAATATTCCAGAATAAGCAAACATAAAAAAATGAGCCACTTTCAAAAAGCGACTCATTAATAATCTTTATTAGTCTATATATTACTGACCAATCTTGTTAACAGCAATTGTGAGACGAGAAATCTTACGTGAAGCTGTGTTCTTGTGGTAGATACCCTTGTTAGCAGCCTTGCTGATCTCTGAGATAGCAACCTGAAGAGCTGCCTCAGCTGCAGCCTTATCATTAGCCTCGATAGCAGCCTCAACCTTCTTTACAAGAGTCTTAACCTTGCTCTTAACGCTCTTATTCTTCATCTCTCTCTTCTTGCTTGTAAGAATTCTCTTCTTTGCAGATTTAATATTTGCCATGTCTTCATTTCCTCCGGATTTAATCGATTATAACTATTCTATATTTCTCACTGTATCTGAAATGCAGCAACTAAAGTCAGCCGTTCTTTAGATAAGCACCTCACAGATTTCTACTTAGCCAAGACACGTTCGATATATGGGTTAGATATACCGGGCATATAGAGACCTATTAATCTACAGCAAATGTCATAATAACAAAGTCTACACGTCACGTCAAGTGGTTTTTTCTAGTAATACAGCCATTTGTAGGGACTTAACTGGTTGCCAGAAGCTTTACTATAAGATTCTCAACAGCTGAATTTCCAAGAAGTCCGCCGCTGGTTTTCAGCATCATCGCTTCCTGACATGCATCAACTGCAGCAATAAGTTCCTTCCTTGTATAGGACTTAGCAAGGGAAACAAGCCTTGATACAACCCACTTGGAAAGCCTCATTTTATCAGCGATTTCCGACTCTTTCTTTCCTTCTTCCAGAAGAATCTTTATGTCCAGCAGCTGATTATACTGGGCTTCGATACGGATCATGATGGTGACCACATTTTTCTTTAGTTTTAGAAGATCCTCATACTGGCTGATAGCCACAGATGAATCCTTCTGGGATATGGCGCGGCACATATCGAAGATCTTGTCCTCGATAGCGTTTGAACAAAGAAGCTCCACATCCTCTGGACTTACAACTCCTTTATCCATACAGTAGTCATGAACCTTTTTCGCCTCATTTTCCAGCATGTACATATCTGCACCAGGACCGCAGGCATCCAGGATTTTTTCCGGAACAGAAAGCTTTACCTTAAGTCCTCCATCACCCAGGATCGTAGCAAGCCAGGTGATCAGGTCGTTCTTTTCCAGTCCCTTAAACTCAAGACAAGTCACATCAGGACATTTAGACGCTGCAAGGTAAGCCTTCTTCGCCTTATTTACCTTCTGCTCGCAGAAGATGACCACATTTGAATCCGGAATCTGTCCCACATTTTCGATAAATTCAGGATCTGAGCCGTCAAAGTAACCGCTTCCGTTCACAACCACCACTCTATGCTCCGCGAAAAATGGCATAGTGATCGAATCATTTATAAGGGTATTCAGGTCAAAGCTGTCCGAATCATAAACACGGCAGTTCAGGTCATCATCCGCGTTGACCAGCGCATTCTTTATCTGGTCACGGTAAAATGTGGCAAGATACTGCTCAGCGCCGTACATAAGATAAACCTTGGAAAACTCGCCGCTCATTATATGTTTTTTTACAGTGCCCTTTGAAGCACCTGTTGGATTTTCTTCTTTCTTTACAGCCATAATTCTGCATCCTATGTTTGAATTACGGGTTACGCACCCTTCAGCGTAATAAATATACCATATAATCCTATTACATAACAGAAAAGTTTTAGTACTGCTTTGCTACTATCTAAGCAGGATCATCTGCTCCACCGACTTGTAGTCCGCAAGACGGTTGGTTTTGTGAATAGCCTTGATATCCTGCACATCCAGTTCAAGCCCCTTTGCAAGATAGGTCCAAAGCTCCTTCATCTTCATAACAACCTGCTTCTCGTTGGACATCTCAACCAGGTAGCTATCCACAATATCTCCAAGGAAAGCTCTCAGTTTCTTCCTATCTATCTTTCCCGTACTGTCTTCGGAGCCAAATGTCATCTCTCCATCAATCTTTTTAAGCATCTCCGGCAGCTCCGGATTTGCGATCACACCTCTTCCGATCATGAAGATATCCTTTACTGGATATGAAAACTCTTTTGCTTTTTCTTCTATATAAGAAGAAATTCTCTGATATGACTCTATGTCCACAATGTCTCCGTTATAGCAGAGTGGAATAACTGACTTCATTGCTTTTCCATATGCATCCAGACGAACCTGTCCATCATAAAAATCATTTCTAAGACGAGGGTGAATGATCAGCTCCTTTATAGGATACTTCTTATATATCTCAAGGATGTCATCCCATTCAGATTCAAATTCCACACCGATACGAGTCTTAATTGAAATCTTCATATCTGGAAGCTGCTCATATATATCATCTAAGAATTTATCCAGTTCAGTAACTCTGTCCAAGAATCCAGCTCCTCGGCCCTTTGACACAACTGTTCCTGAAGGACATCCCAGATTAAGATTTACTTCCTGGTATCCCAGCTCTGCCAGCTGCTTCGAGATAGTAACAAAAAGGGAGCTATCATTTGTCAGTATCTGAGGAACAACTTCAATACCCTGATTATTGTCAGGATGTACCTCTCTCTTCTCTCTGCCCTTAAGATGGCTGGCAGTCAGAAATGGGGTAAAGTATTTATCGATCCCGCCGTAATACTTCTTAAATGCATTTCTATATACGTATGTAGTAATGCCCTCAAGCGGGGCAAGATATAATGTCGACATATCGAAATTCCTTTTTACAAAAAACAAAGGACGCTGATTTCTCTGCGTCCTTTGTTTTTACACTATTTACACTATTTACGTTTCAAAAGAGATTTGCTTTTCTTCTGTTGAACTTGTATACAATATACCACTACTTGTGAGTAGAGTGTTAAATATACAGTAAATAATAAATAAATATGCAGTAAACAAATTATGAACAAATTATGAATAAGACGCCTTTATACGTACTGAAAAACAGTTCTTACCCTCTGCCAGGATATACTTCAGAGTACCCTGATGCTTCTCCACTATCTTACGGGATATGGCAAGCCCCAGACCCGTTCCGCCGTCTGTTTTTCTAGTTTTATCGCCTCTTGCGAACTCCTCAAACATCTTAGGAACGAACTCCTCATCGATAGGTTCACCGTCATCCATAACCTCTATAACTATGTCATCGGCATCTTTGTGAATACCAACTCCAATCCATTTTCCTGTACTATTATATTTATTTGCATTTGCCAGGAGGTTGTTGATCACGCGACCAAAAAGCTTTTCATCCACCATAGATTTAAGCGGTTCATCCGGAATATCTATGTCGAAATCCTTTCCAGTAGCAGTTATATCCTCATAAAACTCAACACAGATCCTTCTGGCGATCTCGCATACATCTGCTTCCTCAAACTGAAGATTATATGCATCACTTTCAAGTTTTAAACTTGTGTTCATATCTTCGGTGAGAGTCTTGATCCTCTCAGCCTTCATCTCTATGGAACGATAATAATCCTTGGTCTTCTCCTCAGAAACCAGCCCCTCATTCAGCGCACATATGCTGCTCTTTATAGATGCCACCGGATTCTTTATATCATGTGCAAGCTCGAGTAACATTTGATTTCTGCGCTGCTCGATCTCATGCTTCTCCTCTTCGCTCTCCTTCAGCTTCTCAGCCATCCTGTTGAATCTGTCTCTGATCTCATCAAACTCTTTATCCGTATTGTAATCAAGAACAATATCTCTCTTGCCTTCGCTCACCTCGTCCATTCCTTCTTTAAGATGACGAAGCGGCTTATCGATGTGCCTCTTAAGATAAAAGCTGATGATCAGCACCTCAGTCAGGAAAAGAGCTGCAAGCACAAGCAGGAAAGTTATGGCTCCGTTATTTCCTTCATTATCAATGTTAAATGTTATCTTGTAGCTCACCATTTCCGAAGGAAACACTACGATAAAGATCCTTTCTGGATCACTGACGCTTCTGATGCAGGCTGTATAATCTTTACTGATCTGCTCCTGCTGATTTTTTACTACAACACCGTACTGATCATAATCCACATAGCCAAGATCAAGCAGACTTGCGAGTTCAGTGATTGTATAGCTTTCCTTTGAGAACTTAGGTTCACCATAGGTGGTGATAACATTTCCCTCTGCATCCAGCTCTTCAACCCAGCCGCCATTACGCTCCAGCACACTTAGATCAGTAATTGTGCCGTCTTCTCTGACAATACTCTGGGGAGACAGATTGCTTACGTCTCCGCCGCCCATCTTTACAAGAAAGATAAGGGCAACCACCAGATAAAGGATCAACGACAGGATCAGAAAAACTGCGTAGCTGATGACCAGTCTGGAAAATATACTTTTTTTACGCTTTTTCGTATTACTCATGGCAACTATTCTTTCTCAAATCTATAACCAAGACCCTTAACAGTCTTTATCACTGTAGTATCACCTACCACCTTCTGAAGCTTGTTCCTCAGGTTACTGATATGCACCATGATAGTGCTGTCGTCAGCGATATAATCATCTTCCCAGGCATATTCAAAGATCTGCTGCTTGGTAAATATTCTGCCAGGACTTGGCATAAGAAGCTCTAAGATTTTGTACTCCGTTCCAGTAAGTTCAAGGGGCTCCCCATTTCCCGTTACAGACTTTGCGTTCTTATCCAGAACCAGACCAAATGCCTCAAAAGTCTCTGTTCTTTCTTCATGATAGTCATAGTTTCGTCTCAGCTGTGCCTTAACTCTTGCCACCACCTCCATAGGATTAAATGGCTTTGAGATATAATCATCCGCTCCAAGTTCGAGACCAAGAATCTTATCATAGTCCTCACTCTTGGCTGTGATCATAATGGCAGGAACATGACTGGTCTCTCTAATTTTTCTAAGAACAGCAAATCCATCCAGGCCTGGCATCATTACGTCCAGAAGAACCATGTGAGGATTTTCTTCCTTAAACAGCTCTAAGGCTGATATACCATTATCAGCCTTAATGAACCTTATTCCTTCTTTATTTAGAAATAATTCTAATGAATCAAGTATCTGCACCTCATCATCGGCGCCTAATACAGTGTATTCCATATTTCTCTCCTATTATCTTTTATCGTAAAGCTTATAGCTTACTTTGCATTTACATAGCTTGCTATCACATCTGAAAGTGAGCAGTCAAAGTTATATGAATCCTTCCACTCTGGATCAAGCTCATCGAGAAGCATGCACTCAAGCATTCCATGATGATAATACTTTGCATTTCCCTCTACATACTCGCCTGCATTTTCAAGATAATTCTTCTCACATGCAACATCACCATTCTCATATCTTACAACAGATGACTCAACATAGTATGCTGTTCCTTCAACCATCTCGTAGAAATCTTCTGAAGTATTTTCTACTTCATCCAGAAGAGCATCACGCTCAGATTCCACAGTTACATATTCTAATGCAATATCCATAGCATCACAATTATTTTCTTCATCTGCTATCTGAGAAAGAATCTCAAGCTCCTTTGCATAAAGCTCTCTCTTCTTATCATCTCCATCAATTCTTTCAGCAAGCTCTGTCTCTGAGAGACCGTCTTCTGATGAATTCTCAAGGACATTAAACTTTGTATTCTGATATGCATGGAAGCTCTCATGCCAGATTACTGCTGAAAGCTGTGAAGAGCTTCCTGTTGCTGTCCATGTCTCATACTCTGGAACTACAACCTGGAATTCATCACCATCCTGATAGATGCTTCCAACAAGTCCCTGATATACAGCATCTCTCTCAGATACTTCATAATCGCCGCCGTTATAATCTAATACGAAATCCTTCTCTCCATTTGAGAACGCTACCTTGTAATCCATTGGACGATATCCGTCAAATCCTAAGTTCCCAAGCTCATCAAAGTCCTCAACTACTCTGTCGTACTCTCTTCTATCGTCTTCCTTAAGTCCTCTTTCTGTTGTTGCAAATCCTGAAAGGACAAGTCCTGCTCCCATGATCATATAAAGTGAATATCCTAAAACGTTCTTTCTAAATTTCATTTTTTTGTCTCCTTAAATTTTCTATCTAATCTATAGTTTCTATCTGTTTTATTTTTCTAAGTTTTATGCTTCTTTTCTTCTGAAGAAGATAAGTCCAAGTCCTGCGATCCAGATGATCACAAGTCCCATAATAATTACATGTGCATCTACTGCCTTACCCTGTACAAGATTTCCAGCCTGTCTGCTAAGACCTGCAAGATCAGGGATAAGCTTAATAATTCTCTTTACTACTGTTCCACCAAAACCTGTAAGTACTGCTGATACAAGAAGCAGAATACTTCTAAATGCTCCACCTACGAAAAGCATTATCATGATAAGTCCTGTTACTACTGCAGGAAGTTTAATTGAAAGTGCTGATGTCATCACACTGATGATTGCTGTATAAATAAACATGAAAAGTGTTGCTACAAAAATCTGTCCAAGGATATTTGAATATCCATTAGCGATTGCGAAAACTCCAAGTGTCAGATAAAGGATCATTCCAGAAATCCAGGATACGATCACATTTCCCATTGCAAGGCTTATATGATATTTGCCCTGACCAACTCCTCTTGCCCATATCAGATGACTGGTTCTTCTTTCATACTCATTAGGAATTGTTGTAATTGACATTGCCAGTGAGATTGCTCCAGCCAGGAAGTTAACTACGTTGATAAGTATTGGTATCAATACATAATAATCGCTTATGTTTTTACCACCGATCGTAAGGCTTCCCATATCTGTTGAGAAAAGCATTACAACCAAAATTCCAAGTATTGTTGTTATATAAAGCATCTTCTTACGAATCTTTTCTTTTACTACGTTTACTACTATTTCCATGATCATTCTCCTTCAATCTAAATGTTATCTCTCTTGATTTTTATTCTGCACCAACTAGTCTGATGAACTTGTCCTCAAGACTTTCATGACTTACGCCGTTGGTCCATGTATCTATTATCTTACCCTTCTTCATGATTATTCCTCTGTCGCATATGGCTTCGATATCATGAAGTATGTGGGAGTTAATTATGATTGTTTTTCCTTCATCCTTAAGTTTTTTCAGAAGTTCAAGATTGTGCTTTCTTCCAAGTGCATCAAGTCCTGCTGTTGGCTCATCCAGGATCAGGATATCAGGATCTTCAATAAGTGCCTGAGCAAGTGCAAGTCTCTGTATCATTCCTTTTGAGTAATTCTTAACCTTTGTTTTTGTATCCTCAAGTCCGGTCATATCCAGAAGACTCTTTAGATAAGCTTTATCTTTCTTACTCTTATCACCACCGATTCCAGCGTAGTAGCTCATTACCTCCATGGCTGTAAGATAAGGTGGGAAGTAAGGTGTCTCAGGTGAGTAACCGATTCGACTTCCTTCGGCTATCTTTATGTCTCCGCCACTTACTTTTGCCAGACCAAGGATCATCTTGATTGTTGTGGTCTTGCCAGCACCGTTGGCTCCCAGAAGAGCGAATACCTCGCCTTTTTTAATTGATAATGACAGGTTATCAACAACCGTATTTTTCTTATAAACCTTAGTTAAGTTATTAATTGTTATCATATCTTTTTCAGCGAGCTTTTTTCTTGTTTTTCTCTCTCGCTCCTCCTTACAGTTCATATAATAATGCTGCAAGTAAAAGCCAACTTAAAACCAACCTAAAGATAACCTAAAGATGGAAAAACAAAAAAAGAATGGCAATACACCTGGGGTTTTAGCCAAATGTATTGCCATCCTTTGTCATATAATAAAATGGTTTAGGCACGCATTAATCCATATAAAGACAGGAATCATTAATATCCGCAGGTCTCGCAAAACCTGTGCAGCTCATGCAGAAACGAAGCTCCTTCTGAACTCCCTTCACGAAGTTCTTCACGCCTTCTACTCCATCAGCCTCAAGAGATGGAAGCATGGATCTTCCCACAGCAGCAGCATCTGCTCCAAGAGCCAGCGCCTTATACACATCCGCTCCACTGGCGATTCCACAATCTACTATTATCTTTATATCGCGTCCATAGAGAGCTTCCTTTATCTCTGGCAGAACCATCATAGGTGGAACCGCGTAAGGAAGTCTTCCATGATGACGACTTACTATTATTGCCTTTGCTCCAATATTAGCAGCCTTAACTGCATCCTCAGCTGAAAGAACACCCTTTATAAAGAAAGGAAGCTTCGTTGACTCCACATAGGATCTCAGCATATCCGTTGTCTGTACAGCCATTTTTTCGCCAATAACTATATCCTCGCCTTCCTCGCCGAAAATGTGATCAATATCCATTCCGATTCCAAAGGCGCCTTTTTCTTCAGCATACTGCATCTGATTTCTCACCTTGCCATTATCTGCATAAGGCTTTACGATACGAACAGTCTTGGCTCCAGTAGCTGCTATCTTGTCATAGCCGTCATTTTCCATCATTCCAACAAAGTTCAGAATGTTCAGCTCCTTGGCAGCAATGCTGTACTCTTCAAGCCCAGTCTTCTCACGTCCATTAAAGCATCCAAGGTGTGAGAAAGCTGGTGTCATTACCGGCATATCAAAGCTGTCCCCAAGGAAATCTATAGAAGTTTCTGCTACTACTGAATCTATCAGTCTCTCCTTAATAAGGATGCTGTCCATATAGCGGGCTGTAATATCATTTGCATCTGATTCTCTGGTGTATCCCATGTCTGTTCTCCTCTTTTGTCTAGTAATTTCGCTTTTTACTGCAGGTTCATGGATTCTGCAACCCTTTGAACCACCTTCAGATATTTCTTATATTCCTCATCTGTATCAAGATGCTCCACGATTATAGGCATCTCACTATCTATCTCGTTCATTCTCTTCATATAATATCCCAACGGATATTCGCCGCAGCCTGGAGCACACTCCCTAAGCTGGAAGGTATAATCTTCCTTTAGATGCACATCCTTGATATGACAGCTTCTGATCCTGTTACCAAGAAGCTCAGCGCACTCATCAATAAACTCCTCAGCGTTAAAGTATCTCTCTGCCGAATTTGTCATGTTGATTATATCCATATGAACCATGAACCGGTCCCTGTCAACTTCCTCCAGAAGCTGCAGATAATCCTGAGGTCCAGTTGGAATCATCCAGGGCATAGGCTCTAAAGTAAAGTAGGTATTCTTCACATCCGCACGGTCGATGATATCACGAACCATCTTTACCGTCTCAACTCTTGCTTCCTTCGAGAAGTTAGCCTTATAATGGCCGTCCCATCTCGGGCCAAATGCACCTGCCACGTTTACTGCACAACGCGCACCCAGGTAATCCGCCAGGCGAAGCTGCTCAACACAGTAGTCCATATTTGCCTTACGTTCTTCCTTATCCTGTGCGAGGGCATTTCTCCAGATTCCAACCTCAGCGATAGTCAGTCCATACTCCGCCGCAGCATTCTTATAACTATCTATCTTTCCAATAGGCGCATCGCTCTGCACTGGAAATACAACTGTCTTACAGCCAAGAGCAACCTGCTGCTCTGCCCAATCCCTTGCCGATTCATGTGCAAGAGGCGAAGAAGTACCGAATCTCATATTCAAAACCTCCATATCTCTAGGTTCTTATCCCTGAAATTTCAGATAATAAAAATGCAGTGGTGCTTTACCACTGCATCTTATTCTATAGAATACCGTATTTTTAAAATAGTAAATTATTAAAAAGTTTTGACTGATTTTTGTTTTGTTTTTTTCTATATGCTATATAAACTTTGGCTCCTTCTTATCAATCCAGCTTTTCTGATTTACTCACCCATTTGTATTAAATCAATCACGTCTGAATTTTTACATAATCTTAGTACTCCGAAAAGGCTGCATCTGATACTATTTGCCCCATCACAAAGATACTTTTCATCTTGATTCTTTCCTACGAAAAGCTTAACGTCTCCCTCATAAGAATCAGACTCCTCTGTCTCCATTATAAATAATTGTTCAATATCCAGACCGCTATTTAAACAATCCTTTGTAACCAGGCATATTTCATCTTCATCGAAACATGCATAATGTCTCTTTATTGTTATCGAAAGATAAGTTGAACAAAAGCCATCTCTTGAGCTGAAGCTCTTTTTCAGTTCTATAATAGCAGTCTTTCCTCTACTATAAGGCACCTCACAATCAAATACTACTCTGACATTTTCGGTAAGATCTAAATCAGGAGAAAACTGCTTTAATTCAGGATCTGTTCTATTGGCTTCTTTAATTTCCTTTGAATCTTCGCCAAAAATTTCTGCTGGAAGTATTGCTCTATCATATACTGCAACTATTTTCGTATGAGCTTCATCATACCATCTATATCTATATGGTTTTGACATGTATATTTTTTCCTTAGGGCATTTAAGCGCTTCAGCAATCTTATATACATCTGACTCAAAATCCTTCGCACCTTCCTCATCCGGATACGAATCCCCCATATGAAAGCTGTAATCAGAGTCCATCAACAAGTCGTAATTATCTATAAATTTCCGATAACCTCCCAGCCTATTTAAAAGTGCGTCCAGTGTTCCAAGTCTATACGCAGCCACGTCACTGGACAATTCAATACCATATTCCTTCAGATCACTTATCAGATCCGCAAAAACAGATCTCAGCTCTGCAACGGAGGTCAGATAATAGTTTTCATCAGCATACTCATCATATTTTATATTTTCATCATCTAAAACTTCCTGTTTAACCACTTCTTTCAGTGCATCATCTCGTAGGCTAAGAACATATGTGACAAATGCTACAGCACTTAGATCATCGTCTTTAATTTCCCTTTCCGCAGACTGCTGGAAAAGAAGTTTTATATATCTCTTGATAAGACCACAGAGTATCTTGGAAGTATGATATTGAATAACTCTATTTCTTATAAATGACTCACATATCTTACTTTCATCTGTGGCAAATGCTTCTAACGCCTCTTCGACAGAATTACAGTCAAAGACCCATTTGAAATCAACACTCTTAGGGATGAGAAGCCACCTCTCATATATAGCAAAGGCGAATGCATTATTCTCAGTCTCACCTGCTTTCAGATACTTCTCCTTTTCCACAGCAACAAATGCATCATCACTATCGAGATGAAATGATCCCATACGATCTATTCCATAACCATAAAGGAACACATTTACATCATAATCTTCATTAATACTAAATTGATACTCAAGGCCATGATCCTCAATTATAAACAGAATATATCTTTCATTTTTATCATCATATTCTCTGAAATCATCAAAGCCACTAAAATAATTAATCTTCATAATCCCTTAACCTTCCTATCACTTTAGGTTTCCTAGTCGTCCTGTCCATAATACCATTTTTTTCTATGACTGTCATTGAGCTTACATTAAAAAATGCAGTGGAACAAAACATGTCCACTGCATTTCCTGAATCTATATATCTTTAGTTACAATTATTTCCAGTATCCATTTGAATTAAAGTAATAATTTACGCCATCAATCCATACCCACTGGCTCTGTGGATACCAGCCTGATGAATCCTCATACCACCAACCTGATGAATCCTGCTTCCATGTTCCACCGTAGTAATCTTCTACCCAGGCACCGTCTGAATCAAGCCAGCAGCCATCTCGATACTCGCTGTAGTCCATATAGCCATCAGCTGTGAAGTAATACCATTTGCCGTCAATCTTCTGCCACTGACTTACAGGATACCAGCCTTCGCTATCTTCAATCCACCAGCCCTTATCATTACTCTTCCAGCTCATAGTACCACTGTATGTCTGCTTTCCGTCAGCATCATACCATTTACCATCTACCCATTCATTCTGTCTCTTTACTTCTTCTCCAGACTGGGCTTCACTTCCCTGACTACCTGTTGACTGTGCTTCATTTCCCTGACTACCAGCTGACTGTGCTTCATTTCCCTGACCACCTGTTGACTGATCTTTAGTCTTATCTTCACCTTCTGAGTCTTTAGGTTTCATTATATTAGTATGTTCTCTAAGCTCTACATCCTTACATTCGGAACCATTAGAATCATAAATAGAATAAATACCTATGGTTGCCCCTTTTGGCGACTCTATATAACAATCATCCCCCAAAATAATTCCTCCTTGGACATCTATCGCTCGACAAGGACTAGTTACTTTACAATAATCACCATTAAATGTAAATTGTCCTAAAGCGACAACTGCTGAATAATCTGAATCACCTCCATTTAATACTAAATTACCTCCATTTATATCAATGTTTCCATATGCATATAACGCGCAATTATTCGAAGTGATATTTATATTTCCCATAGAAATATTTATATTTCCCATAGACCAAATACCTTGACCTTGGACAGAACCACAATCAATCGAAGAATTTTTTATCGTAACCGCTTTGGAAACTATAAAATCCCACTCACAATTCGTTATAGAAATATCTGAATCTATAATATCAACATTTTGAGCTGGTTCATTAATAAGATAATTGCAACTATCTAAATTAATACTTGCTCCAGAAAAGAGAGCATAACCATCTGTACTAAAAGTATTAAAATCCTTTCCTTCTAGCTTTCCATAAAAATATAAACTACCACCTTTTCCACCATATGACAGAGCCTCAACCCCTTGATTATCGTCAGATATAAAAGTTACTCCTTTATTTACAGTAAGATCACCACCATGAACTTCAAGACCATAAGTATCATTGTCAAATATAACATTATGATCTCCTGAAAAGACTAAATTAACACCGCAATAAGATGTCCCAAAGGTAATATCTTCGTCAACATCGATATTTACATTTTGATAGCCATCTGAATCGCCAATACTAAATGTATTATCATCAGTATCATAGTAATATACTTTGCCATCATTCATATCACTTGCTTTAAGATACAATGTGTCACTTTTACCTGCAGCATTTACACTCTTAATGCCACCAAATGACACCCCTCCAATTATCAAGCACGAAGCTAACGTGATTGATAAAAGTTTCGACACAATATTTTTCTTCATTTTAAATCCTCCCCAGATTTTAATTTTGGGGGCTTTTCAAATATTCATTTCAAAAGCCCCCATTTATATAAGTATGTCGAGAAAGCCAAAGTGTTGCATGTCTTTTATTTCCAGTATCCCTCTGCGTTAAAGTAATACTTTACTCCATCGATCCAGAGATTCTGATTCTTTGGATACCAGCCGTCGTCTTCATACCACCATCCAGTTGAATCCTGGCACCATCTACCATTTGATGATACTTCATCCCATGAGCCATCTGCCTGGAGCCAGTAACCATCTCGATACTCGCTATAGTCCATGTAACCGTCTGCTGTGAAGTAATACCATTTGCCATCAATCTTCTGCCACTGGCTTACTGGATACCATCCGGATTCATCCTCGTACCAATAACCAGTTGCATCTTCTTTCCACTGACCCTTTGGTGCATATGATGCATTTCCATCAGCATCGTACCACTGGCCATTTACCCATTCACTGCTTCTCTTTACTTCTTCAGCTGACTGAGCTTCA
>Ga0129307_1000521_pt1 | contig 58657 bp, 114 predicted proteins | sample P1105metagenome_FD_94437 | JGI IMG/M metagenome (GOLD analysis project Ga0129307, IMG submission 94437) | Capybara group fecal microbial communities from Wisconsin, USA - P1105 metagenome | ecosystem: Host-associated > Mammals > Digestive system > Large intestine > Fecal | place: USA: Wisconsin... | reverse complement strand
TCAGGGGGTAAGGGAATCGAACCCCTTCCAAAGGTTTTGGAGACTGTTATTATATCTCCGATTTTTCTTTATTTATAAGAGGTTTACGGATGAATAATATTTAAAGAGTGGTCAATAATGACCATTGTTAAAAAGTATATTCCTTATACAATAGTCTTTTCATAAATGTTTCAAATTCATTTCTAGGGATAAGATATTTCTTACCTATTTTAATCTTAGGAAAATCATCTTGTCTAATTAATTCATAAGTCTTATTCTTTCCTAGATTCAAAATACCCTGTATGTCTTTCACATTTAAGTATTCCTTTTCGTTCATACTGTTTACCTACTTTCCAGTACTGCCAAATCCACCTTCGCCACGCTCGGTTTCGGAAAGCTCGTCTGTTTCTACTATATTGTATGTTACATAAGGTAACAGTATCATTTGTGCTAGTCTTTCACCATGTTCAATAGTTTGGTTCTGTTTACCAGTATTTGTAAACGCCATTAGAATTTCCCCACGGTACGAGAAATCAATTACGCCAGCGGTATTTCCGAGTACTAAATGTCTCTTTGCTCCTACTGAACTTCTTGGTAGCATTAATCCAAAGTATCCTTCAGGAAACTCGCAAGATATACCAGTCGGTATCATAGCTGTCGCTCCCGGTACGAGAGTTATTGATCCTTCTAGACAAGCATATAAATCTATTCCCGCAGCTTCGCTATCTCCTCTTGTTGGTAGTATTGCATCTTCTCTAACTCTTTTTACTTTTAATTCCATTAATAATAGCCTCCTTTATATGTATGAAGAATAATCTTATTCTTACCCTTAAACGTGTATGAAATATTATTACATTCCTCTGACGTTTGTTTAGATCCGGAAAAAGTATATTACCGTCCATTAATTTCGCATTTTTAATTTTTTCCTTAACTCCCACTTTGATGTCTCCTTTATTCTGTAAATATCAAGTCTTCAGCATATGGTAGAGTGTGTGCCCAATCTATAAACTGTTCCCACTCTGTAAGTTTATGTCCCTTTCTTTGGTGTACTATGTTTCTTATTACTTCGTAGTTTGCTGTCCACGTACGTGTCTGCAGCCATGACTCTGGAAGTAAACATACTATTTTTTTCCATATGTCTTTTTTTCTTTCAGCGTCTTCTTCTTCGAAATATTGATCTCTTAAATTATTTAATTCATCTACAACTATCTTTAAGCAATCTTCATATGAATAATTTAATTCTATATCTTGAGTTAATCTTTGTTTATCGTTTAATAAATCACAAATATTGCTATCATAAGTATTAAATATTTTTGCTATTTCTTTCTTTTGAAGACCTAATTCATATAGTCTTTGAATAGTAATAATATCAACTATAGAAAACAATGACATATGTTTTGAAACAACTCTTCTATTATACATTGATATATTTCTTAGCTCATTATTATAGGCATGTATGGCATTTTCTGATTTTGAAACCCATTCCAAATTATCAATATTGTTATTATATCTATTACCATCTATATGATTAACCTCTTGAAGATTTTTAGGATTAGGAATAAAAGCTTCCGCAATTAATCTATGGACATATTTGTTGTACCCTTTTCCTTCTTTTCTTAATACAACTTTTTTATAGTTTGATGAATTTACTGCTTGATTTAATTCATGTCCTTTATAAGTTTTAATTTTACCGTTTGAATCAACCATTGAATAAGTTAATATACGAACCTTACCAGTGTTTGAAACTTCATAATTTTCAAATCCATTTATAGGTTTCCATACTTCGTCTTCTTCTGGAATATTGCTTTCAACTTCTACAAATTTTTCTGCATTTGTAGTTTGAATATTTAATTCAAATTGATTTAGATTAAATGGTTCTGAAATACCTTTGTGCATAAAACTTGTACTATTGGCGGTTGTACCGACTTTGTAGGTATCAAATTCTTTCCACCAATAAAGAGGTGCAGTAATATCAACAGACACCATTATTTGTCTTAGGTATTTCCGATGCTCCGAGCCTCCTCTGATAAGACGTTTCATTAAGTCCATGTCGTTGTCACCAATAACAAATTTACTAGGTGAGCAAGGTTGATTTGGATAACAATCTTTGCATAGTCTATAATCATCTGGGTGTTCAGCCCATGAATTATTTTTACATCCTTCCCCACTATCACTTTTATCCCAACTATTAAGCGGATTACGCATTCCACGTATAGCATGTTCAAATCCCCATACATCAGTATTCTTAAACTTCATATCATCCCTCCTACTCTACTGAGCACATAAGCTCTGACGAATACAACTGATTCATAAGTGTTTTGTAGTATGTATCCTGTAGATTCTCGTTTTTGTTTTTGTGATAATAACGTAAAGCAACGAAGTCATAATCTTGACGATTTGTTTGGTGTAATCTTATATCATCTCTTATAGCCGTAAGTGCCTGTGTTTCTGTATCAGCTATAGCAATAGGTTCTTTAAAATAAGTTACTAAATATTTATAATCCATGGTAATCTCCTATATATAATCAACTATTAATCCGCTTGCAGTTACAGTTGTTTTAAACTCTCCTTCGTGAATACTAATTCTTTCCGCCTCGAAGTCTTTGCAGTTAAGTCGCATGACCCTTGGATTAAAGAAGTAGTTCATCTTATTAATCATGTCTTGTCCATTCCACCTCTTACGAGTGTTTTTAATAAGCATGTAAACTTCGGGATCTTTATCCTGATGAACAATCTTATTACCGAATGCCTGAGTAGCAATAACTCTAGGAAATGGATAAAAACCATCAGTAACCTTACGCTGAATTTTCATCCAAGTGTTCTCGAAGTAATGAACTCCTATGGTGTTTGGTGTAAACAAACTTGTTCGTACACTTGGGAAGAACTCTTCTCCTAGTACTGTGAACCCATCGTCATACGTGGTAATTGCTTCACCATGTACATCATAGTTTTTATACATTACTTGGATAAACTCTTTGTGAAGGATTCTGTCTGGCACAAGGCGTGGAAAAACTTCTTCATAAAACTTGCAACCATTCTCTCCACATCCAAGGATTCCACTGTCTGGCTGACCACTCTCAAACTCTGTGATGAATCCACCATCGTACTGCAGGAGTTCGTCTAGCGACTTAGTTAGACATACATCCGTGTCGAGATATATACCACCGCCTTGATTGATGAGATAATCAAGTCGTGCTGCGTTTGTTACTGCAGACCAATCTCCCATTTCATATCCTTGTTTAGCATATGGATTAGACTTATAGTCATAGTTCTCCTCACTGATTTTTACGAGTTCGTAGTCTGGGCAGAACTTCTTCCATGTCTCCATACACATCTTATTAAGTGGTGACATTTCTTTTGTGCCAAACCAACAATAGATTATTTTCTTTGGAATCATTTGCGTACTCCTTTAAAATATAAATCATATTCTTCTTCGCCATACTCGTCCTTGAACTGTTTCTTTAGTTCTCGAACTTGGTTATGCCAATGACTACTTCTGCCATGATCATTAATTGTCCAATTATCTTTCATATCAAGAAAGAATATTTGTGATTCAAGTTTGTCTATCTGGTTTAAGATTTCTTCTTTACTCATATTTTTTATCCTTTTTATCTCAGTTAGATTTTGTTTTGAGTAATTCATAATATTCTTTACTTTGAGTTGCAACTATAAAACCGTGTTCATATTTTAGTTGTTCCCATTTATTGTAATCTTCTTCAAAACACCTATTGCATGGATAATTGAACATAGAATAATACTTATATCTACAATTATTACACGGCAACTTCTTATCTTTCCCCATATAATCGCTCCTTTTTTATCATTCATTATTATTTTTTATGATTTTTTATTATTTATAATTACGGCGGGTGTGCAGTTTCAATCACACGCATTTACTTAGGGATTGCGTAGCCTTTATTGATTTATCGGTCAGATCCTAAAGGTATCTGCCGCAGTGTTTACACCACTGACGTTCCCACATTAGTAAACCTCTATTGTCTTCAGTAACTTTTAATGCTTGTTTACCGCCGTAATATAAATAATTAACTATCCCTAATCATAGTTCCGTGGGATATGTGTATATAAATCTTTATATATTAGAGAGGATATATATAAAGTTTTATATATTTAATTTTTACTTGTTGAGAATTGGACTAATTATCTTAGCGTACTGATTATCAGATGCTAGGTTAACACCTAATAGTTCGTCATAGTGTGGTTTCTGATTTGGAATGTAACGACCAAACTTAACAATTATATTTGGGAATTGTCTAAGTTTAAATAACTTGCTAAGTCCTGAAGGAGGATTTTCTAATTCTTCTTCTGTATAGCCAGTGTAGATAACTACGTCATCGTAACAATGATATTCTCTACGAAGTTTTAATATAAAGAACCACAAGTCTTTAGAATCCATTGGTTCTAATCCGCCAAACACTATTGCTTGTGTGAGATTATTATCTAGATAATCTTTAATTATCTTGTCATCATCTATGTCATGATCAGATTCTTTTAATAGTGGATTGTTTTGGCAATACTCCGCGCCACATTTCATATTGCAGCGCGGACATGCTATAAACATAGATGGCTTTTTATAATCTGTAAAATCTTCGTTTATTATTGCCTTGACTATCATTACTGTTCTACGTTCTCCTCATTAAGCTGATTTCTATCTTCGAACTCTGCTCTCTTTCCTCTGTTAAAATTATCTATACAACGAAGGTATCCTGTTATTCTCTGATACTTCTTTAATTTCTTTTTACATATTGGACATTTATCAACTATCTCACTGACATATCCATGCTCGTCACAATATCTAGAGATAGGTGAAATACTCATGTAAGGTTCTTTGTATCTAGTAAACATTGCTTTAACAATCTCTTTAGCATTGTCGCCTGATATAGCGCCTTCCATGTATACGTGGATTACTGTACCACCAGTGAACTGTGTCTGTAATGTTTCTTGATGCTTGAATGTTGAATCTATACCTTTGATTTTATCAACTGGGATATGACATGAGTTAGTGTAATAACAATCCTTGCCCTCTCCTCTTGTGATAATATCTTCATAATCTTTTCTATCTTTTAAAGCAAATCTATAGCAAGTCGATTCAGCCGGAGTTGCTTCGTAGTTAAACAGAACTCCTGTTTCTTCTTGATACTTAACAAGCTTCTCACGAATGTACTCTCCAACCTTCTCTGCAAAAGCCTTGCCCTTGTCAGTAGTAATGTCTGAATGATCCTCGAAAAAGTTCTCACACATCTCGTTCATTCCAACAATACCGATTGTTGAGAAGTGATTATCGAGTGTGCCAACATATTCAACGAATGCCGGAATAGCATTTGTTTCGATGACATTTGTTTGTAACCACTCTCTCTTCATAACTAAACTCTTCTTTGAAACATCGAGATAATAATCAAGTTTCTTGAAGAATTGTTCTTCATCATTATTACTCTCATAAGCGATACGTGGAAGGTTGATAGTAACAACACCTATCGAACCAGTACTGTCTCCACTACCGAATAGACCGCCATTACGCTTACGAAGTTCTGTAAGGTCGAGTCGAAGTCTGCAGCACATACTTCTTGCATCCTCAGGATTCATATCTGAATTTAAGTAATTAGCAAAGTATGGTGTGCCGTACTTACCCGCGAGTTCCCAAAGTAATTTGTTGTTAGGATTGTCCCAATCAAAACGCTTATGAATGTTATATGTTGGGATAGGATAAGCAAATAACTTACCCTCATTGTCGCCCTTGAGCATTACTTCAAAGAATGCTCTGTTGAGCATATCCATCTCTTGCTGACAAGAACGGTATGTAAAACTTGCAAACTCTCCACCGATTATTACATAATCATCTAAGAGATCAGTTGGTGGTGTTAAGTCAAATGTAAGATTTGAGAATGCTGGCTCTGCTCCCATACGTGAGTTTGAATTTATGCTAAAGATAAAATTCTGCATACTCTGCTTAACTTCGTCATATGTTAATCTATCACTCTTAATAAATGGGGCAAGTAATGTATCAAAACTGTTTAATGCAACAGCTCCCATTATCTCGTTCTGAAATACTGTTATAAGATTACTACACTGATTTAATATACTATCAAAGTGTTTTGCTGGTGCTGATGAAGGAATATTTGGAACTCCTTGTACACCTTTTAAAAGAATGTCTTTAAGAGAATATCCACAGCAGTATAGAGTAAGTCCGCCAAGATCATGAATGTGAATATGTCCACCTACATAAGCCTGTGCTATATCTTCTGTGTATACTTCTCTAAGCCAGTAGTCTTTACTGACCTCTGCTGTTATGTATTTGCATAATGCTCCATAACTAAATGGTGAGTTAGAGTTTTCTTTTACTCTCCAGTCACGATTCTTTAAATACGAATCAATAATAGATTTACTACTTTTCATGATTTATTTCCTCCATTCATTGCCCATTTTACAGCTTCCATGTAATCCATTATTTCTCCGTTTACTTCCAATTTTGGTGCAGACATAAAACCTTTTTCTGCCATTACGTTTCTGTCTGTTACCAATTCGTATTCAATTTTGCTCTTATTAAGTTGTTTTTCCAAAGCTCGGCACTTCGGACAATTAGTTGAGAATAACTTGACTGTCATCACACTACCTTCTTTCCTTTAGTTTCTTACAATCCCTAGTGCAGCCACCTCTGACTCAAACTGTACTATGGAATCTTTGTCGTTATAATTAACCTCAAGTACTTTGTTTAGTCCAAGAGTTGTGAGTCCTACGATAGACTCGCCGTCTATCTCAATAGAACCATTCTTGACTATGACGTTGCCGTACTTCTCGGCTATTCTGCTAAACTTTTCAATCTGTTGTATGTTTCTAAAAACTATCTTCATCATCGTTTGTATCCTCCACGCAAGTCATGTTCCTTATTTTTGAAATTGAATCTACACATTCTACAGCATTGTGAATATTTGTAGACTCAATAATGTTCATAATCCAATCTAATGTGTCGAGACTTCTTTCAACAGAGTCTTTATTCTCCGGATCAATCTCGCAACCACAATATAAATAATTAAGTGTGTGTCTTAACTCATCCATTTCATCCTTCACCTCACAGTATCTTATTAATAAATTCTTGTACTTCTCTACTCAATCCTTCGCGTGTGCTAGGATTAGTAATCTCATAATCAAAGTGAAACTCATCAAGTGCTGTCTCACTCGGATGTCTTCTTTGTTCTTCAGTTAAATGGTTTTCATAACCCGGTCGGGTTATATGTACGGAGATAACTTTAAAATCATCTTGTAGACCAGTTATCTCATTTGGAAAACGAGTATCAGGTATTAATACATAGTCCCATTCATCGGGGAAAAATCGTAATATACTTTTGATAAAATCAACCCAATAGTTTGGTTCAATTTCTCGTATAGTATTTGTACCTACTCGCTGCAGAAGTGTACGACCCTCTTCGTTCTTGCGACCATCCCAGTCAAAGAACTTCTTACAAATATATTTAAGAAGGTCTGCGTAATGACAGATAAGGACAGAATATCCCATATCTTCTAGTTGATTTTTAAGCTGGAGGGCGGTTGTGTCTTTTCCGCCCTCTGCTTTAGCACTTAAAGTGATAATAGTCATGTCTTTTTACTCCTTTATAATTTAATTTATGCTTTTATATTCTAGTAAAAGTGGTGACCACAATCGTCACTAAAAATCCATGATCTTCCACAGAATGTTGATGAGTAAGCTCCACTGTGGAAATACATTGCTCCTTGAGCCGTATCACCGTTCTCAAGTACGTAATTTACCGCATCAATCGTTGATTGTGATATTGATGTACGGAAATAACAGAACTGATTTGGTGATGTTACTACTGCCTGAACAGATGAACCCCAAGTGCCAGCTTGCCATCTGTTAAGGACTACAGAAACAACGTGTGTCTTGCTCATCATGCCTGTTCCATATGTCTCTGTCTCGGCAACTCTCTGTAGATAATAAATATCTGTCTCAGATAAGTTACCGTATGAGTTTCCTGAATCGGTAGGCTGATAGTATTCGTCAAACTTATACATCTCTTCTACTTCAACAGTATACTCATTGTTTGTCTCGTCTGATATAATTGTTTCGCCATCGTCGAGTTGAGTAGTCTCCATTGCGCTTGAAACAAGCGTTTTAGTTTCGTCTTTAGATGTCTCCTTGGTGTCATCATGAGGGGTATCTTGTGGGGTATCTTGTGGGGATACTTCCTCAGTTGACTCCTCGGTTGTAATCTCTTCTGTTGAAATCTCCTCAGTTGTTGACTCTTCGATTACTTTAATTTCTTCTTTTAGTTCCTCTAAGGCATCGGTTAAACTAGCAGTCTCTGCCTCGTATGCGTCTGTAAGTGAACTTATTTCAGTTCTTAAGTCTTCGGTTTCTTGTGTTGCTGTATTTATTTGATCACTTAATGCCTGACCTTGTCTAAGGATTACTGAACTTAATCCTATTAAGCCAACCGCGACCAGCAAAAATCCAACAACTAATGTTTTTAAGTGTTCCATAATAATCTTCTCTCCATTCGTTTTGTTTACCATTTGATTTGCATCATACTCTATCATCACTTTTGTTGAGAAGCCTACTCAAGAATATTGTAACATATTCGTAATAGAAAATCAACCTTTAATTTTCTCCTTTAACTCGATATTCGTAAAGCCACCATTCCTTGTTATTATAGTCTCTGACCCACTTACCATCTTCGCCTCTGACAGCCTTTGGCTCTTCTTTACACTTAACCATATAGAGGATGTCACCGTTATTAAATGGTGTATCTTCGTACGTATTGACAAGGTAATAATTATTCTTGCCACCCTTACGGTTCTTACGCACTTTTATTTGGCAAGTCTGTCCATTCTTAAGACAGTATGCATAAAATCGTGGTGAATATTTTGTGTCTAATCCTGTGACTACCACCCATCTAGGATCGAGGTCAGGATTAACATAATCTATATAAGACAGAAATTCTTGCTGATATCTAATTTTATTCTGTAAGGACATCTTGTGACCTTTGTACTGTAGGTTTCTTAGTAAGTCGTACGCATGTATTCCTTTGTATTCTGCGGGTGAAGTCTTCGTTGCAAAGCGTTTCTTGAGATCTTCTGGAAACTCAGTGAGTTTAAAGAACTTCTCATAATTATAACCATTAGGAGTGCCGTCCTTCTTGAACTTCTTACACTGTTCTACCATACTCCAAAACTCTTGTTTCTTTTCTGGCGGAAGTGCGGTAGCCATAGCATCAAAGTCAACTTCCTTAACAATCTCTGGCTTATATTCATCGCAAAATGCGACCGCAAATTCGTGAGGCAACATAAGTTTTTCTTGCTTAATATTCTTCTTCCAACCTTTATCATACAAAGTGTTAAAAACTGTCACAATGTAGGTTAAAGCATTAGCTTCGCCAAAGTCAGAGAAGTAATCGAGTTTGATAAGAATATCGAGCTGGCGTGAATTACATGAGGTTTTCTCATTAATGTCTATGAGAAGGTCTACAAAATTGTCATAAGAACGAGATTGTGATAAATCATAGAGTTCTTCGGAGACGGTATCATTAAGATATTTTATAGATCCAATACCTTTAGTTATTACACCCTGTTCTTTATCATAAGAATACTTCGCTCGTGACATACCAAATTTAATATTTGATAATTTTATACCAAAGTATTTTAATTCTTCTTTTAGTTTAGCGGTACGTTCTGCATCGTCTGAATAATTATTCAAACACACTGTCATATATTCATATGGATAATTGACTTTAAGATATGCTCCATAACACATGTCAAGAGAAGTAGCTGCAGCATGTGGACTAGCAAAACCATACGCCATACATCCTTGTATCATATTCCAAGTCTCATTAAACATATTTTCAGAACCAGTTTGTTTAATCCAATTTTCACGAAGTCTAACTTCAAGCTTTTTAAAATCTTCGGGTTTAATCTTTTTCTTAGATATCTTTTTTATTAAACCTATAGATTCTGCAGGAGTAACTCCGAGCCAATCAAAATATTGCATAAGATTTTCTTGAAATAATATGTAATGTTGCGTTTGTTCTAAGACTTTATCTAAATCTTTAGAACCAGTTGAATAGTTTTCATGATTAAGAAACTTAGGTCGCCATGCATCAAATGAAGGACGTATTGCCGCTGCAATTAAAGCACCTTCTTCAAATGAACTAATACCATATTTTTTAGCTTGTCGCATACCATTATCAGAATCAACCTGATTAAGAGTGCAAGTAATACCATTCTTAAATAAATCCCACACTCTTTGATCATCTTTGATGCTGTCTAATAAATCGTGAGCATCTATAATTGGTACACCTATTTCTTCAAATGTTTCATGAATTAATTTCCACACGCTCACTATTAGATAATCATTTTTTAGCACTTTAAATTGATCAGCTTCTCCAGATGTAATCATAACACATATAAAATCACCAAATCTTGCGACACCGTATTCATACAATAAATTTTTATCGCTAAGAACATGTGCACATGGATGAACTGATGCACTTACAATAGTACCAACATAATGACTAGCTTCTTCTATAAGAGGCTTCCACTTTTTATCCTCTTTGTATTCATCAAGATTTTTTGCTACATCGTTAAATTCGTCAAATTGCAATCCATGACTTCTACATACATTTCTAAAAGCTTCACCTTCTTGCATACTAGAATATGCTACCATTGGATAACATCCATTTTCACCAAGTAATTCTCTAGATGCTTTCACGAATGGTTCTTGAGATTCGCAATTAAAATCTATATCTGGAAGGGCACGGTTCTCTATTAATCTAGCGGTACTGGCAAATCTATCGGGGAATATAGGAAGATTTATTTTAAATCTATCAAGCTGAGTCATGCCAAGTAGTTTATTTGTATAGAACGAAGCACAGCTACCTCTCCCACCTCTTGTAAGGATACCATTATATTTGTTGACCGCTAAATCAACATTACGAGTATTGAATAAAAAGTAGTCACAAGTATGTATTTGTTCGTTAGTATCCTTTATTATCTGTAATTCATAATTGATTCCATCAATATATCTCGGTAAATCCTCTTTGGATATATGTTCTTTTTCTTTTATCTCTTCAAACTTTTGCCAAACCATATCCTCAAGCATTTTCATTCTGTCGTTCAAAGGAATATCTGGATATATATCAGGCATCTTTATTTCATAATCGAGTTGTATTTCTTCTACATTGTCAAATATTAAAGTATTATTTATACTGTCCTCAATCTGTTGCTCTGTAAGGACTCCTTGTTTTTCAAATCTTTTAAAGAACTCGTCATAATCTGGAAAATCAAGAATAAACTCATCTTCTGCATTTATTATATCTAATTGATTCTTTGCTTCTGTGGGAAGTACTTTATTTACATAGCTATCAGAATTATTCAACTGTCTTTTACCGACCATAAGATCATGGCGTTCTTTTGTTTGCCAAGGATAAATATAATGAGAATCATTGGCAGCACAAAGTTTTAAACCCATAGATTCTGATAAGGCAATTGCTTTCTTGTTAATGTCTTTCTGAACATCAAACAAATGGTTTTGTACTTCTAGTAATAAGTGGTCACCAAAGTGATTTATTAATGGCATAAGTATTTTTTCAATACTTGTTTCATCTCTTAATAATCCAGCACAACAAGCCGTGGTAATATATAATTCATCCTTATCAAATTGAAGAAGATAATCCAAACTCCAACGAGGCTTATAATAAAATCCATTCATATGTGCCAAACTGTTATAGTAATTACATTTCTTACGAGCTTTATCTGTACGAGGGATAATCATTATATGATAGTTCGATTTATCTTTAAGTTCAGGATTATTATCTACGACAATATAACCCTCTAGTCCCGGAAGACAACGAAGGTTATTATTTTTACATAAATCGAAAGCTTCAAAAATATCTCCAAACACTCCATGTTCAGTAGTGAAAAAATTAGTATGTCCAAGTTCAATACATCTGTCGATATATTCTTTTTGTTTTATATTACTGTCTCCAACTCCACCAAATAAAGAAGAATACATGGAGTGTTTATGGTAATTATTATATCTTTTCATAAGTTCCCCTTCCATATATATATCGGCAGTAAAACACATTTATTGCCAATATATCCTGAAAAAGCCGTTCGACTATATTAGATAAATATAGTCGTTCGGCTATATGTTTTTAAGTAAACCTTGGTAAAACTTTATCTTTTACCGACTATTCCCTAAATTCTTTTGGTATCTCAGGCAACTCCGCCCAAGCCACAATATCTTTATGTACGAAGTAACCCCAGTCATCTTCGTAACCATAGAATCCGGGCTTACCCTTAAGGTCTGAATCGTGCTTATTAATCTTAGATAAATCTGATGTAAACTTTGCAACCTCATAGAATGAACGTTTCATAAAATTTACAATTACTAGATACTGTCCGTCTTTCGCAGGTAACTTGTCTTTTATATTAATGAAATTCATTGATCATTCCTCCTCTTCCTCTTCATCTGACAATGGTATATCATACTCTATTTCTGCTCCACAATTAGCACAGTGACATATATGTACTAAACCTTCGCCTTCGTAACCAAAGTCTTCGAAGGTAAAATCATTATCCCGAACTACTGAATTGCTTAAACAATGAAAACACTGATACATTAGAAAAACTCTCCTTTCGACCAATCTATAGGGTAGTCGGGATCATTATGACTATAATGGTTTTCATACCACATCCATGATTCCCAGACTCCAAACTTTTCTGCTGCTTCTTTTTGAGTGCGACTATATTCGAGATGATTGAATGGACACCATATATCTGCTTCTTCCGGGCTACAATCAACTAGATGTAATCTTTTAGTTGCATTATTAGGAAAATGCTTAAGCTCGAAGTCTTCGTAGTCATAAACCCATTTCATAGGTTCTGGATCTCTATAAGTAGCATGGCGTATAATCTTGTCTTTATAATCTTCGAAAGTATATTCCTGTTCATATTCATCAACAATCTTAAGATACTTCCGATGTTTATAGTAAAATTCCTCAAGCTTATTAAATGTGTCGAAACACTTATGTATTTGAAAAATAGGTCGCCATCCACAACTACATTTATTTAAATGAATCTCAAATCTAAGATATGGACAATCCTCTATTTCATACTCGCCTTCGTAGTAATTCTCTGCTATCTTTTTAGCAAAGTACTTATGAGCAAATCTAGTATTTCGTGTGATAAAATAATAGTTAGTTCCCATATTCTACCTCCAAACTACGAGCCATTTATCTTTATAGATTTCATGCTTCTGAATCGGATCACTGAGGTGATACTCACCACCATCTGCAGACTGCAGCATTCTATTTTTATAAGTTGCAAAGCCGCACAGATAATCCACATCATCACCATCTATTGACCTGATACATCTATATTCAATTACATCGAAATCTTTGTTATCATATGTTTTTAGTACGTCACTTAGAGTCATATTCCCTCCTAGTTATCAAACCAAAATACTATGCGGAATGCATCGGCGTGATCTTTTAACATTTTCTTTTGTTCTTTTTTGCTATAGAAACTAAATATATCAAACTCTGTTTTCATCATCTTCTTGATTTTTTTAACCAACCATCTAACATGAGTGTAAGGAATATAATTAGGATGTTTTTTGACATAGTCAAATAATTCTGCCGCAGTAATATAACTATGAGTATGAGCATCTCTTTCCTGTTCTATAGCCTTGAATCTTACATAATTAGAAACATCATCAGGCAATCCTCGCGGCTCTACTATAGGTGGATATTCTGTATTTCTAACGCCAGCCAATAGTCCAAACAAGTCATAATCACAAACGCAACATATAGAATTATGTTCATATTCTTCTTCTAATACGTCTAATCCATAATAAGGATTCATACTAAATGTATCACGACACCACCATATATCCTTACTGTCCATTTGAATCTTTTTTTCACAATATAAATGTATACTACAACTCATTTAATTCTCTCCTTTAGTTGAGTCCAAATATATCTCCCAGTACATCAGTTACATTGTTACCGAACAAATCCTTCATAGCAGCTGAAGTGGCATTACGGGTATCAATTTTGACTCTATGTTCTCCTTTAGGATTGCGAAGTATTTTGTAACCCTTGGCTTTCCAAAAGTCGCAATCCTTCTTATACTCTTCTGGATTCGTTTTATATAACTTATTAAGTTCCTGTTCTAATATCTCTGGTTTAATCATATTCGCATATCCTATCCATCATTTCATCAACAATAGTTTCGTGGATTATATTTGCATATAGGTCTGGAGTTTTATAGTTATCGAGAATGTAGTCTAATTCTCCTTGTATGGTATGATTAGATTTAATCTCAATCATATTGTTGCCGTCTATATCCCAAAAGCCTTCTTTATTAATTGCATATCCCGCTATAGTTTCATACCATATGTCATCTTTGATTGGCATTACTTTCCAACGGTATGGATCAATGAAGTTGCCGAGAGTAGCGACAACTATCTTCTTGTCTAAATATTCAATAAGGGTGTTGCGGCGGAACAAACAATACTGATAACCTTGTATATATCCGCACCATCCACGTTCTGTTCTCTTAATCTCTTCCATGCTGTCACCTACCTATTCAATATCAAATAAACTACAAATACTCCTAATAGGATTCCCATTGTAAATAGTGCGCTAATCCATATTGGACTAAGTACCCATATCCATGACCAATTAATAACCTTGCAGAGCTTCAGCACAATAAATGCTATTGTAAGCATACCTACAAATCCTACACCGCCTACGGTTGAACTTCCTTTTCTATCGTCCATTATGCCGACCTCCTCTTCAGACCTTCTATAATCTCATCTCTTATTTCAATGTCTTCTTTATAAGATTCAAGTTTCGTGTCATACTCTCTGCGGAGTTTGTCAAAATATTTCTGATTCTCTTTCTCATTGTTTTCAATCTGTGAAAGTAGATAACAGATTAAACAAAACTGAAATACAATGATTAGCAATATAATAATTCTAATTATCATTCTTCTCCGCCTCCCTCTTGTAATGTCCCGGACGAGTATCAAAATCTCGTTCTAACGACTCAACACAATCCTCAAGCATATCCTCTAGGAATGCCGATGATGGCAAGGCATTTTTACTACAGTTATAGTACCACTGTAACCCTCTCTGACTATGTTTATACCAATAAATTTTCAGATCCTTATATTCAAAATTTGGTAACACATCGTCCTCATCATTCCAGTTGTATGCTCTTACTGTAAATGTATCGTTACTATATTCAGCACCGGTATTCTGAAATGGTGATGACTCCATTTCTTTTTGATACTTGTTCCAATATAATCTTGCCATCTGATTTTCTATTTCATTAAGCGCTGCTTTAATTAACCAATCCATTACTTATACTCCTCATAATAATCGTATATGCCACTATTCCAAAGATCTTCGCAATGTTGTTCCATCTCTTCTAGTTCCCATCCATTTATAAAAGTGACGTTTATTCCAATTTCATTTTTAGTATTGAGCTGAACTTTGGCTTCATATAAGATGATATTGTCGCCTCTAGAATCCGCACCAAAGTCATATCTATAAACATGAATATAATATTTTTTGCCCTTATCATCGCGAATACACTTCTCGAATAAGTCTGTTTCAAATTCTTGATTTGGAGAAGGACTATATCTCTTATATCCTGCATCAATTAAATCTTGATTATTCATGATATTCTTTATTAACCTCCTCAACAGCCTTCAGTACTTTCATATCCACACCAACATCTTCACCTTGTTTGATAATTGCTGCAGTATCTTTAGGCAGACATGAACCGCCGTAACCTCTGTCATCTGGATAAACGAACGTATGACTTCTACCGATTCGAGGGTCTAATAACCAAGTCTCGCGAAGTTGATCGTAGTTAATACCAAACTTGTTTGCCAAATCATAGAACTGGTTACAGAATGTTACTTTAGTGGCAAGGAAACTATTCTCCATATACTTGGCAAGTTCTGCGGTTTTAGAGTCAACCTGATTTATATAAATGTCTGATGTATATACTGTCTTATATAAATCTGCCACTTGCTTAGTAACAAGAATATCTCCGCCTAAAGTAATCCATGGTCTGTTATGAGGATTCTCGAAAGGATGATTAATAGTTTCACCATAGTATTCTGGTTGAAATACCATACCACTATATAAACCTTCATATCGTCTTTTAATCCTCATAGATGTTGTATAACCCACTGGAACAGTGGAACGAAGAATAATAATCGAAGGATCTAACCACGACAATACATCGTCTACAATACTCGTATCACAAGAACCATCTGCCGACATTGGGGTAGGAACACATACAAATACAAATTCGCACGTATTAATTTCTGCTCTAGTTCCTATATTTTTAGGCTCGTCATATATATAAGCATTAGGAAAAAGTTCATTCATGATACTTCCCACATGCCCCAGCCCAACTATTCCTACATCATTACGCATTTAATTTTCTCCTTTAGATAAACTCTGAATAATTGCCGCAATCTCTACAGAAATATCTGTACTTCGGTGGAAACGTAGCATACATAGTAGAGTAATCTCTCTTAACCGCACCGCCACACTGAGGGCATTGAAACAGTTCCTTGTTCCACTCGTCCATCTCTATCTCTTTCTTATCTGCTAATGTCTTTATAAACTCTTCTCTTGTTGGTAATTTACTCATCTTCTCGCCCTCCTTTATAATTCTGAGAAAACATATTCTTCACCGCAGTTACATTTAACACTTCCATAAGTACCAATGCTTGTGGGAACAAATTCATATGTATACACGCCTCCTATAGCACCGCCACGGAATGACTTCCCATTATGTTTTTCGTTCGTATGTTTATCTTTCCACTCGTCTATTTTATCCCATTGTTCTTCGGTAACTATAAAAGACCTATGATAATTGAGCCACATGTTCTCGTTTTCTTTTTTTAATTTAGCAACTTCTTCTTTTTCCCAAACACCATCTTTAAGTTTTTGGTTTTCTTTTCTTAGGTGTTCTATTATTCTATCTTGATCTAAAAACTTTCTCTTAAGTATTGTGCAGAGTTCGTCAATCTCTGGTATTTGAACACATTTACCATCTTCTGTAGTAACGAAATATTCTCCATCCATTATATTGTTATCCTTTCACTCAACAAATCTCTAAAGATATATTCTCCCATATCAACAGGAGACATTTTCTCTCCCAAACGTTTCTTCCTATCTGTAATGATAGACACTTTTGTAAACTTTTTTAGCATCTGTATCTTATCATTGTTAATTATGTCATTAAACTTTTGATCACTATCAAAGCCTATGATTATTTCAGGTATCGCAGTTTTGATTAACAATTGTAGCTGACCATCTGATAACTTAGATGTCTCCGCAGCCACAGTATTTTTTATTTCCCAACCATAGGCTTTGATACATGATTTGATTCCTTCAAAGATGATAACAGATTTTTCATTTTTAATGTTCAGGAGAGCCTGTTGCCATCCTTGGAAGTAATCGATTGTGCCTATCTTTTGATAGTTTATATATTTGGAAAGTCCTAATTCTTTATAACTCTCTAGACGAGTTCGACCTTTTACGCCGATAAAATTACCCTCTGCATCTATCACTGGATAGACAATTCTATTTGCGTTAGGATCAATTCGTATGTTATAAATCCTCAGGGCTTCTTCCGTCATATCTTCATTAAGCCATTCTTCCGGAAGTTCATCGAGATACTTATCTAAGTAATCTTTGCGATAATCTAATATCTCTCTCTTAATAACTTCTTTCTTCTTATGTTCTTTGGTTTTCTTTAAATCTTTAAGAAGATTAATGGACTCAGATTCAACGCACTCTATTATATCTGTGCCTGTCATTGCTGCTACTTCTTCAATAGCCTCGCGAAATGATATATTGTTGTATTTCATTATCCAATCATAGATTGATTTCTTAGCACCACAACCGAAACAATACCATGAATTAGATTCGGGATATATACAGAGCGACGGAGTGTCGTCTCCTTTGTGAAATGGACAACAACAAAAATAATTTTTACCTTTACGATGCAGTTCTTCAGTGCGTCCAATATACTCAACAATATCGACCTTTTCCGCCATCTCATCTAATTGTTCTTTACTGTATCGCAATCTTCACACCTACCATTTTGTGTTTAATCTTTTCTCCATATCTTCTGCAGTTGGAAACATTTCTTTATAAACCCAGCAAAAGGCTTCAAATTCCGTATATCCAACTTTGACCATTTCCTCGTACCATAATTTGCGATAATACTCATGCATTGGAAGATGAATATCTTCAAACTCAGCCTTATCACCATCTTTAGCTACTCGTTCGGCAATAACTTGAATCAAATCTTCTTTCATCCATTTTAGTTCTTCTACGCATTCTTCTGCTACAAACGGTTTCTTCTTACGTTTGCATTTGCGCCAATACTTCAGAACATCTTCTATATACCAATTCAAATGTTCCTTTTCTTCTTTATCTATAAATGAGTCGGATGCGAGATAAATTTTATATCCACTATCTTTGTCATAACACATTATACATTTAAGGTATGGATAATACTTTGCTATATCCTTGATAGTGTCGGATTTTACCCTATGTCCTCTGCCATCTTTACCATATACATAAAGGTTAAGCTTTTTTAGATTTTCTAATAATTTTTCTTCGTTGTCATTACTACTTATAGCAACAAAACCATCATAGAAATCACACTTCCCACTGAACATACTCATATAATCACTCCTTATCTATTGGTAAACTAAAGTGTCTGCCAGTTAATCCTACTACTGCATTCTTCATTGGGTTAACGTTCCAACCTTTGTGATTGAAGCCTTCTATATCCGTTTCGCCTATGTAAGTTATTATCATTGTTTCGCCATTGCGGAGGATTATCTCATCACCGATATTATACAATAGTTCTTCGTAATATGTCAATTTAATTTCCTCCTTTATCCTTTGTATAAACAAAGATTTCTAATGTCACAAAGAACATTACAATGATAACTGTTCGATTTATTTGGAAGCCACAATAAATCTCCTTCAATCTTCTCGATAACAAATCTAGCCCACTCTTGAGCTTCTATAAACTCTGCTTCATTAAATGGTTCTTTTATTATTCTTCCATCTCTTATCATATTCCAAGTGAGGTAATCAACTTTGCCATATTCTTCTATAAGTGGAATACAGTATAAATATTCCTGTCTCAAAAACTCCAAAAAGTGCTGCTCATCCTTTGAAGAAACCGCCCCACTCTTAAGATATTTGAAACTTGAAGTCTTATGATCTCTAAGTATTATCTCACCAGTTTCTTTGTCTCTATATACAGCATCTGCATAACCCTTAAATGGATATTTGCCGACTTTAAAGTTTAATTCTTTTTCTACTCCAAGGATTTCATATTTATCAAAGTCAAAATTTATATTATTAAAATAATTCAATCCCGCATTATATGCTTTCTCACCTAAATCCACATACTTGTTTGCCGGAAAGTCACAAGTTACTATCTCTGGATAATTATCCTGATAGTATTGTGATACAGTAAACATATCTAATTCACCCTTGAGATACTTCTCTATAGTTTGATGACAGATAGTACCAAACTGTGCAAAAGCATTAGGTAAAGATTCTTGTTTTTCAATGTATTTCAAATACCATGCATATGGACATTGTTTGTATAAACTAACTCTACTGAAACTCCATATCATGTCATCTAATATCTTCGTAATCTCTTCAGGTGTTATCTTAAAATCACACATTTTTTTACTCCATTAAATCTACAGTGAACCAGCCACCAAAATGCTCTGCCATTCTTAGCTGCTTTTCGTTATATTCATCACGCTCTTCGTCTGTGTACGGACGAGATTCAGAAAGATCCTCATAACCGTCAATGTTGCCGCCACGACTTAGATAACTCATACCGCCGTCTACATATACTCCGTGTTCACCGTTGGAGGCTTTAAAGCATTTGCAGCACTGCCAATCGTGAGTGTATTTACTTTCTATTATCTCGCCGCATTCTTTACATTTAATGCGGTTACGAAGAATCTTTCTTTTTCTCTCCATCCTTTTTACTCCTCTAATGTTAACTCAATAATTTTATACAATATATCATCATGGTACGGAAAATAATTATTGCAACCTATACTTCTGTCGAAAGAATCCATGTAAAGAGGACAACCATTTGTAGCACCTCCGCACTCCTTACATCTTTCAGCCCATTCTCTATCTCTTTTTACATCTTCTTCAAGAACTTGTTTAAAGCTCTCTGCCTTATCCTTGTTCACGAAAGCTCTCATTGGAATCTCTATTGAATCTTCGTAAGAACCTTCTTTTGATATTACTAAATATATGGTACGCATATTCTGTATTCGCCCCCTCTCTGCTTCTTAAACTATTAATCTTATCCTTAATCCACTCCGCCATAAAGCTTTCGTCCTTGATGAATCTCCACATATATGGCTCTGGGATTATATAGTTACCAAAGGATTCATAATATTTGTTTTTGTATCTGTAACCACAATATCTCACATTTTTTCTGTTCTTAATCTCCACCCTCTTATATTGCATTGGTGGATCTTTTTCGCAATCTCTCCAAGGATTATTCATCACGCCGCCTCGAATGGTTGGTCAGCCTTGACTGGCTGTTTACAATCAGTTATCGTCATTAAGTTACCCTCAAATTTCAAACTCATCCATTCATCCCGGTCTTGCATCGCACCATTTCTGTTATAATATATCTGTGCACATATGTTACCATATTCAAGACCACCATCATCTTGAATCTCAGAAGGAAGTTTGAATCGCCATCTCACTAATGTTGAAGCGTACATAGCTATCTTGTCAGAACATGCTACCTCGTTTTGTTTGTTAAGCTGGGCAGCTGCTAAAACACACATGTCAAGTTCACCTGCAATCTCGTTTTTGAGAAAATTCGTCATTTTACCAAGTTTGTTTGATAATGCAAAGGCATCAGTGTCATCACCTTTGATGTAATCAAAGCAAAGGAATTGCAAATCCATTTTATATTTTAATATTTTACACATTGCATAAGCCTTATTCATATCTACGACCGGCATATAGTAATGCACTATCGGTAACGACTTAAGGATTTCGTTCGCCTTTGCAAGTTTTTGTTTCTCAGCTTCTGTCCAATGTCCATCACGGATTCTGCGGAACTCTATTTGCGCAATGTGACATAACGCTCTCTTATACCAAAGTTTATCACTTAACTCAGTATCAATAACAAAAGTTGGGATACCTCGCTGTGCATGATATATGGCTTCATTAAGTATGTATGCGCTCTTACCACTTTTCATTCTTGCGGCAAGTACAATGCATTCGCCACGTTCAAACTTGAAGTATGGAGAAAATACAGAGAACTTGCTGTCAAAGCCAAACTTATCATCCGCCTGATCATTGATTATTTCTTCAAATAACTCATCAACTTGTTCGCCAATAGTTCTTAAATCTGTAGTAATCATATAATCTTCCGTGAGATCGTTCATTATATGATGTACCTTCGAGTCTGCTTCTTCTAGAGATTGAATATCAGAAAAACATAATCTGTTTAATTCATTAGACTTTTTATATAACTCTCTTTTATAAGCCAGAGTTACTATCGTTCTGCAAAATTCTGTGTATTCTTCAAGTGAATCTCTTGCAGCATACTGTGATAATTCCACGTATTTACTAATGTCTTCGAGATTATGTTTAGCCATTAGTTCTTTTACCGCTTTATCACTACTAAGTTGGTTGTTAAGATTGAGGTCATCAATATTAGTAATGCCTTTTTTATACAACTCATCTATAGCCCAGTAGATTGCGGCGTTTTCTTTTTGGGAAAAATGATTAGTCTTAAGCCAGTCTGTGTGAAGGATATATTCCGGATGAACCAACAAGGTAGAAATAACACTTGTCTCCGCTGCTATATCCTTGAGGTCGTTATAGTTATTTGCCACTGTCATACCTCTTTTCCTAGATTATATAGATTTGTATGTCCTTTTTATAGGACAGCATCGAATTTTTATCGATTGCTATCGAAGGGAGTCGAACCCTCAATCCCATATGGGCGATGGATTTTAAGTCCATTTCGTATACCAATTCCGACACGATAGCACTTATGCACTCTACAGACGAACGTCTGTTACTTCAACCCGAAGGTTGACGGCGGCAGCGGGATTCGAACCCACGTTATCAGGGTCAAAGTCTGATGTACTAACCAATTGTACGATGCCGCTAAAGTGTTTCTGCGATATTAATAGACTCGGATGCTCCATAACTTTCAAAGAAGTAAGCCTATTTAGCTGCAGAAACTTTGTCACACCTAAGAGAGTCGAACTCTTATCTAGAGAATGAAAATCTCTTGTCCTAGCCGTTAGACGAAGGTGCGAGATGCTGTAGGCATTGCGACTACCTACAACGAGAAAGGATCATGATTTGTCTCCTTATAATAAAAATGACTTCAAACCGCAGAAAGGAATCGAACCCTCGTCTCCGAATTTATTGAACTTTACTAGCAAATTCAACAAACCTTTAGTGGCGCATTACCATAGTATGCTACTGCCCGGTGTTTGAAGTCGAATGTGCCAGAGGAGGCTTGAACTCCTGACCTACGGATTAAAAGTCCGTTGCTCTACCAACTGAGCTACTAGCACAGGCGCGGTAGATGGGGAAGGTTATCTACCGCTAGAGATGAAATATTATATGTTGAGTGGCAGTTATCCACTAAGTCGGTAGGGATGGACTCGAACCATCGTAGACCGAGGTCGGCGGATTTACAGTCCGCTGCAATTGCCGCTATGCGACCTACCGAAGGGGTACGGTTAACCTATACACCGTAAGGTAGGAGCTATCTTGGGGGCTTAACCTATACCGCCCCCAGAGGTTTGCCTATGAGTAGAGAGGTTTAACCTACGCCACCTCCAAAGGTGCAGAAAGGGGTAGGAGGTCTGACCTATACTACCTCCAAGGGTATATATATAAGAAGGAAAAACAAACAAGTTCGCTCGGTGGGACTCGAACCCACGACACAAATTCCTCTAGCCAACTGAGTTACGAGCGAACCCTTTATAGGGTGAACGTCTTTTTTACGGAGAAAAGACTCTAAAACCATTATGTTATAACACTTGGGAGGTGTGTTATGGGTGTCTATGACTTGAATGGAAGATTATTTAGATCATCATCTACAACTGGCGCTGCAGCTGGAGCAGAATTATTAGATGTATTTACGCCATTATCTTCTGCTGACCTCTTACTCTCAGCAAACTCAATATTCTCTGCAATCATCTGATCACTAAATACCTTGTTTCCATTTTTATCTGTATAGTTATTGTTCTCAATACGTCCTGACATAACTATCTTTGTACCCTTGTGAAGATATTTCTCAGCGAACTCAGCCTGCTTACCAAATGCAGTGATTCTGAAAAAGTCTGCGGTTGGTGCATTTGAATCATTCTTATTTTTGAATCTCTTATCTACAGCGAGTCTAAAATGTGCTATACAATTAGCATTCTCTCCAGATATGTATCTAATTTCTGGCTCATCACAGAGTCTGCCCATAAAAATAATCATATTCATAATTTAATTTCTCCTTTTACTCTTCTATTGGTTTAATCTTCTTAACGTCCTCAAGATACTCCTTAAGCTTATCTACATCAGTGAAGCCATTATAATTGCCGTGTTCTTTAACGTAAGACATAAGGTCTTTATTCTGACCGCCGCCTATGGAGTTGCAAACGTCAGTAATCTGTTTCTTGATAGACTGCTCATCGTCCGTAGTTTCAGACTGCGAATCATCGAAAATACCGCTGTCGGTTGGCTCTCCAACATCATCTACATCAGCCTTAAGTTCAACCTTTTCAGCCTTAGCCTTCTTCTTAACTGGACTATGATCTGTCTTAGACTTCTCAATACCATCTTCAACTGTCTTAATAAACTCTGCAGCCATATTACCCTTGTCAAAAACAAGATACTCAGGTACTGAACCATCGGCAAATCTACCGCCCGCATCTATAACAGAAGTACCACGGAAGTATAACTTACGAACCTCATCAGTTACAAAGTTTTCCTTAATCTTCTTGCCGTTGAAACCTTCTTTTGTTTTACTGGTCATGTTTCTATCAATAACACCAGTAAGTGTTATATCGAAAATATCACCAAAAGCAGACTCGGCACTCTTCTCAAGGTTAGAAGTTAACATCTGATATCCATCCTCTTCAATGTCACCCTTATTCTTTATGGTCTTCATTGAAGTATGAGCGATTGCCCAAATACCAAAGCCAGCCTTCTTAAGTGTAGCCATAAAAGGCTTAATAAGATTGTTTGCTGTGTACTGTGAGCCAGCACCATATCCGCCAAAAGCGCCCTTAATTGAACGACATTTCTTTCCAGATTCCTGTTCATATCTAGCAATAGTTTCTCTATCGCAAATCTGAACTAACTCATCTACAGTATCAAAAGCAATCATCTCAATGTTGTGAGACTTACCCTTTTCGGTAATAAGCCAATTGCCTAAATCAATAAGATCCTGATAGGACTCAATCTGTGTACAGTTGAGGTTATCAAGCAGTGCATAACCAGTCTCACTACCACAACCAACAAGAAGTCCTCTAGTTGGATCTCCATACTTCTCAATAATTACATCTCTAAATAGTGTTGTTTTACCAAACTTCTTTACTGAACGAAGATACATTGTTAGTGTACCAATATCAGCAGTTATCTGATTTACTACCGGTGGTTTCCAAGCCATTATTCCTCATCCTCCTTATCGTTTACATACTTCTTTATTAACTCATTCCACCTACCGGTATTGCCAGTAAGTTTCTTGATTATACAAGCCATAAAACCCTTCTCTTTGTCATATGTATCGCCATCGCAACACTTGACTACTGTCTTTGTGCCGTCCTTCCAAATTACAACAGTTGCTGGGTCATTAAAGATAACTTTCTTAATTCTATAATCCAAAGCATCTGGCTTAAAATTTGCATTTAAAATTGGGTCGATTAAAAACGAAATCTTTTCTAGGGCATCTCCATAAAATTTCAAAGTTCCACCACTACTACTCCACAAAGAATCACTTGATAACCCATCAATTGCTACATCATGTATCGAACCAACACCAAGTGGTTTAATTATTGCATCTGAGTAACTAAGTGAATTAACTAAATCGTCACATACTAATTCGTCACGTAGAAACATTTAATTTCCTCCTTTAATCATAAGTATAATATCTTGGATCGTCGTTGATATATAGATACTTATCTAAGCATCCAGACGGTTCGATTGCGCGAAATCCTCCACCGCAATGAGGACATACCGTATCACGCAGTTGAGCACCGCCATAAGTCCTGTAAGTAACTGCAGCCTCAGATATATCAAATATCTTTTTGCACTTCTTACAAATCATGCGGTTTTCCTTATTTAAATTATTCAACTCATACCGTTCTCCTTTTCTATAGAATAATCTCCTGAATAGAGCTTACAAGAATCGAACTTGTATTAACGTATCCATACAACCCTGATACATGTATATCTTACCATATTATGTTTACGAAGTCAACATTTAATTTATACTTTTATTTAAATTTGTTAAAGGTACATAAGTACCCTTAACGTAAATAATTTTTGTATTTTAATAAGAATCTTTTTCTTGCATCTATATTAAAGTTATATTTATTTACTACTTCTTTTCTAGCCTGTGGATCATTCAGTAAATCTTCGACAGACATACCATACTTTTCTGCTACTACATTAAGATGATGTATCAAACCACTGTGGTATATGCTGTTTATTGATAAGTAGTTACTCAATCCTAGATACTTAATACATCTTAGCAACGTATTATATAGTGTTCTCGGCTTGTCTATTCCACGAGAATTAAATTTCTCTTTGTAAATAGTAATAGACGGTATCAGATGTCTTACTATTTCTTTGTTCTCAGAATAATTAACATAATCCACTTGTCTGTCTGCCTCTTGGCAAATAGAGATAAAGCGTTGAGATACTTTTATAGTTCTGCCAGTACATAAAGTAACCTCTTTGGTATCGACATTTATATCACTCAACTTTAATTCAAGTATCTCACAGTACTCTTTACCCTTAATTCCTTCCCACAAAGCATAGAACATATATTTATCTATAGCGTTGTCAATTTGCCGGAGTATTTCTTCGAGTTGTTCTTCTGTTATTATAGATTTTCTAACTCCCGCCTCATTGACACAACTTGCCAATGTTTCGTTTGTTATCTCAGCAAAATGATTTTGTCCATCTACTGATAAGTTATTAATCAGTGCCCAATCTCCATACTTAATTAAATTAAGGTTATAGACCATCAACGATTCTAAAGAGAATATATCTAAGTATTTATACAAGATAATTATTTCAGGCGTAGTGAACCCAAATAAATCTTTACCAAATTTTTCCTCCAAGTCAATTGTCTTCTCAAACAATCTCTCCCACCATCTTGGCGGATATTTGTCTAGTTCTATAGATTCGAGAAACATTTCTTTGCCATCTTGATTATATACTTTATTTACAAATTCACACATCACAATAAACCTCCTTTATTATGTCTTTCCGCTTCTTCATTAAATCGGAAGATTTATTGATTACTCTGATTTGCTCGTTATTATAATTTTTGATGGCTTGAAAAATTTCTGGCAATGGGTGACCCGCATAAATACCATATACTATAGTCCATATCTCGTACTTTTCCCACCGTTTTTCCAAGTATTCATCATGCTCTTCTGTGAACTGGTTAAGTACGGCTTTAAGATTTTTAAATACTTTTATTATATCTTTTCTATCGACCTTGTTTTTTGTATTGAAATAGAATCTATTAATGGCTATTGACAACAATCCTGAATGTATTAATCCATCTGATAGATTTACTCGGTCATAGAGATTAAAGTCAGGATCTTTGTTAAGTCTATCTACGATTATATTGCCAGCGTTATACTGGTCAAATGAAGCAGCGTCAACCTTCTTCATTTTTGTTTTATGGTCTTCTTGGAATATAAACTGCTTTGCTTTAGTAACCGAGAAGTTTGTGATTCTTAACTCAACCGGATAATTAAAGTTATGGTCAGCATCATAGTTCTTAGCCATAGCTAAATATCTATGATAACCATCAAAGATGTCGAATGCTTTAAAGTGTCTAATATGTAAAACATTATCTTCAAATGTTAATTCTGTATCTTCATCATCAACATTAATATTCAATGAGATTGTGTTCGGTATAAATCGATTCTCGGCATATGCTTCGGCAATCTCATTAACCGCACGATAATCCACGCTAGGAACGTATACGACTTTTTTACCACGTACTACAGCTTCCAATGCTCTCTGTGTGTCAGCATTATAATTAATAGCCTGTGAGCCTCTCAGAGCCATCAGAAAGTGCACATCGGTCACACCTATCCATTGGTCGTCTGCAACTCTAAACATCGGTATATGAAGCTGTGGAGCTATTCTAGGTATCTTATATGTTTGATCACTATACATCTCTATCTCACGCTCGGTGAAATATTGTTTTATCTTGTTCTTATCTATTACTGATGTTATAGCGAACAATACAAACTCATTATACTCCGATAGATACTTACGCATAGATATAATATCAGACGACATATCTATCGGAATATTAAATCTACTTTCAAGTTCTTTATAATACTCTTGCTTCTGTTTAGTATCTTCAAAGTTACTGAAGATAGCAGCAAGTTCTTTTTCTAACAACTGTCTTTGTTTTAACAATAAATATACACCTCCTTTAAAGTTTTTTATTATATTATAGGAGATAATATATTATTTGTCAATTGGTTTAATTTCTGCTTTTAGTTTGCAAGGAACGGATCATTCCACCACTGTTGTTGTTCTGAAACTTCTTTGATATGGATATTAGTCATCCCATCTGTGGCTTTAATGTCATTATCAGTTGGATCATTAAGTATCCTATAGAGATAATCCTCAGCTAAATCCCTGTCTCCGCCACACGTATAAATTAAACTTTCTTTAAAATGTTTACTATCTCCTACTATAATATATTCTGTCATTGTGAAACCTCTTTCAATTCTTTCTTCTGCTGACATAGATAATTCTTCTTCTACATCGGCAAATGTACTCTTTAGGGCTGCAACGTAATCTACGCCAAATACCTCTATCCACTCATTGCGGACATTCTCAGGTGTAGATTTTCCTTTTTTTACTCTGCGCTTTTCCCACGCTTCTTGTGCTTCAGCTTGAAGCTTAAGGTCTTTCTCTCTGCCATACTTACCATGTACTCCATATAGACCTCTGTGACATTCCGAGCAACATCCAACTAATAGATGATACTGGGTTGCTAGGCTTCGATTGGTTTTATTACCGTGTATGCAATGATGTAATTCTACATTCTCCGTAGTACCACAGTAATAACATTCCTTAAGGTTGTCAGTCATTATACTTCGCAAGTCCATCTCCTCCAATCTTGTCGCGATTATTGTATAGTTTTAGTGACAAACTTTCTTTTTAAGTTCATGAACCGCTGTGAAACAAGCCGTTGCTGAATCAGTAGTGAATTTTTCTAATGTCATTTTTTGTCCTCCTTATAAGGTTCAGTCCATAAAGGCATCCACGCTAGTACCTCACCATCGTCCTCATAACATTCAAAGTACGCGCCATATTCATCATCATTATAGAAGGTCGTCTTATCAACTCCCCAACGAGTGGTAACTAGAACCTCTTCACCATCATCTGGTAAACGACAATCATAAATCATAGTAGAATCTATATTTGTGCGGTCTTTGTAGTATTTAATTTCCTCTTCTGTCATTGAACGAAATTTAATAGGAATCCAAATATTTTCTACTAACTTTCTTTCAGCCATTTCTTTCGCTCCTCGTTTTCTTTCGTCATTCTAAATGTTCCATCAACTACGAAATAATCATCTCCGTATACATCTAGAAGATACTCGAAATCTTCTATATCTATTAAATCATAATCGCTGCTTCTCTGCAACATGATAATTAAATCTTTTTTAGGTATCAACTTCATCTCTACTACCTCCTATTTTCTTTAGCCTTAAGTTTTGCCCACCTTATCCAGCAATCCTTTGTTTTATTATTACATCTTTCATCACATATAATTTCCTCTTCTGTATCATCCATCAGGTCATCACAACATACATCTAAATCACAACGTAAGAGGAGTCGAATTAATGTGTCGTTGATCTCTCGAAGTTCTTTAAGTTCTGTCAGCCAAGCCGAGAGTCGTCTATATTTCAGTCCACACTCAGCACATTCTTCTGCAGCTTCGGTGTCGTGCGTTTCTACACAATCCACAAATTCATATATTTTTTCTTCTGCTTCTTTTTCATAAAATTCTATGGCTTCTTTAAGTGTCATTAGCGGTTATCCTCGCTTTCTGCCTTATATGGCTCTGGTAGTGGCATCCATGCTATAACATCTATCATTCCACTCCAATAAGGTTTTTTATCTTTTATTGAAAGATAAAACTCAGATAATGTTACCTTGCCTTTTCTGTCCGTTACTAAGAATGTATGGTATTGTTCATCTGATTCTGGCAACCTCTCAGTAACAGGAATCCACCTTGTCTGCTCTAATGCTTTTATAACTCGGTTAAGATGGAGTACGTTTATTTTTACCGTTTCGGTATTCTTTTTTTCTAATGTGTATTTCTTTAATTCATTTATTGCTTCTCTTATCATTCCTTATCCTCGCTTTCTGCGAACATATCTATTTTTTCAAGCACTATTTCAAGAATTGTATCTCTACTGACCATATTAAATAATGGATTATCGCTTGTGCTTTTTATATCTTCTTTTAACTTATTTGCTTCTTCTCTTGTCATCTCTTATCGCTCCTTTCTACCTTGTACTTGTCAATAATAGCCACAATGTCATTGACAACATCTACCATTGCATAGTCATAATCTGTCATTTGCTCTGGTCTTAAATTTGGTCGTAACTTTTCTATCTCGGCTCTTATCTTATCAAGCACATCATCGCAAGACTGTTGCTCTAATGCTTGAATTGCCGCTTTAAGAGCATCCGCATCACTAGATGTCACATAACAAATAGAATCTTCGGTTTCAGTCGCTTCTATTAAAATATTTTTTAATCTTTTTATTGCTTCTTCATTTATCATTCTTCCACCTCAATTATCTTTCCATCCTCATATCTGCATAACCTACCGTTCTTTGAGTAGTACGGAATCATATAATCCCCATCTTGAGTATCATAGTAGTACATTATATGGGTATCTTTATCGACTATCACATGATCTGTCATATCAATATATTTTATATCTCCACGCTTCGCCTTACTCTCAATAGACTCAGGTTCGCCACATCCTGAACAAAAAAGCAAGCAAATTATTAAAGCGCATATTATTAATCTTTTCATTCCCTCTCACACTCCCTCTTTAGTTCCTGTATCCTGTTAAAACAAATAGTTGCTGAATCTGTATTGAATGATGACAGCCATTCTTTTAGTGGTGTACCTTTTGCAGCTGCATTCATTAGTTCTAATTCTGTTGTATATGATTTGTTTCCATGTCGTACAAGCTCATATTGTTCCTCTGAAATATCAATTATCAGTTTCATTCTGTATCACCTCGCATACTTATGTACTATAGTTTTTCAAATTCATCAGTTAAATGATTTCTTATTTCTTGTAGGTTTGAACGTAACTTAGCTATAATTTGATCTCTAGTAGCCCAATCAATTTCGTCTAATCTAACTTTTTTTCCATCTTCTATACCTATTTGTATATGGTTCTCCATAAGAATAAACAACAATTTGTCAACAGCTATACGAGATTGTTCAATACTATTCGCTTTATCAAGTATTTCTTGTGTCATTCGCTCTCACTCCCCTCTATAATGATTGGCGCATCAAGTATTCTATTTACCATACAGGTAACTCCGGCATCAAAGCCCTTATCATACTCTCTCTTTATATTTCCAATCCTCAATACTTCAATAGTATCTCTATCAATTAAATCCCCATGATGTTTTGGAAGTGGCGTGCCATTTTTCATTGCCAAATACGCTGTATACTTATCAAAGCTGTAATATGATGCACTTTGTAATGCGCTGTATTCTTCATCAGATATATTAACTATCAGTTTCATCGGCTACCTCCATATAATCTGTGCCATAGTGTACGCAATCATAATTCCCACACCTTATCTCTTCCTTGCCGTAGCTTGTTACTTGTTCATAGTATGGACAGTTAGAGCAATCTTTACATTTATATCCTTCATTCATCAGTGTTTACCCCCTGCATATAATCATGTAAGATATTGATAAACCACTTACCATCATCATCTAAATTTTCGGCTATCTCTAAAAGTTGTATGTATGTTACTGCCTGTGTTTTGCTGCGCGTCCATCTCTTAAAAGTTTCACCGATTCTATTAAGGATCTGTGCTTGGTAAGCCGAATCATTAGCGGTAAATTCATCAGCTATCTCATCCCAATCAGCTTCGTAATTAAACTCATGTTTAATCTTCATCGGCATTTACCTTCCTTTCGAACATATCCATAAAATTCCTCTGACATAATGAGCATGGTCTTTCGTGTTGCTCTCTGTAATTATGCTTGCAATATTCACAACCTACTCTTGCATCCTTGTAATCCTTTAACTCTTTCAGCCATTCTGCCAACTGTCGATATTCCTCAGCATGCCTTTTACATACATTTTTTGAATCCATTGCTATTTGCGCTTCGAAATTATGACTTATACGTCTAAGAAACTCTTCATTATGAGCATGACTTAAATATTCTTTTTCTTGTTTTTCTGCTGATTTCTCATAATATTTTATTATTTTATCAAGTGTCATTCTTTTTACCCTCCATTATTGGCTTCGATGAATTTCTTTTCCAAAACATTATGTCAAAGAAGCTGCCGTCATCCTCGTACATTGCTACCTCAAGGTTAATATTATTATCCTCAAAGGTCTTGTTTAGTAAGTTCAGAACATCTGCTCTCTCATCTGCTGTTAATAATTCCTTATCATCCGTCATCTCCAGTACCTCCTTTGCTAGAAACTTTTCTTTTATTCCAAGAAAATTCCACTGTAGGTACATTTATAATATCTTCCACTTGTACTCCATAATATCTACAACCCATACAGTAATCAGCATTAGTTCCTCCAAAACAAATAGGACTATCTTCTCCAAATGGATTGTGAACACCCATACACATTGGATTATCACTAAACATACAAGTTGCGTTAATAAGAATATCATCTCTATCGACCAGATCCATTATTCACCTCAATCTTTCCCATCTTGATAATGTCTCCAAATTTCTCGTTGATACGCACTATAGAATCATCTGTTAAAAACACATCGGAATGATTACTATATTCATTAACTCTAATAACTTTACTAATATCAAAATAAACTGCTGATACACTATCTAAGTCATAACTGGTTGCTTGAACAAGAGTCATCATTTATTCTACCTCCGTATTCTCTAACTTTGTAATTCCATTACGATACCAAATATATTGACATCCGGTTTCTGTATCTGTAAGAATGTAAATCCTACTTCTTTTATCTGTCTTATAAACTTCCTCAGTAAATCTAATATTAGTTTTAGATTCAGTTTCTTGCGTGACCTCAAGAATTGGTTTATCATTGTTTTCACGAGTCAACGATTGAGGATCACGAATATACATGACTATTGCAATAATCATAATTATAATTATCGTAATAGGAACTCCTATTTCTTCAGGTCTATCATCTTTGATATTAACAATGATACATACCACGCATGAAGCAATCATTAATGCAAATACTACAACCATTTCCATTTTCTTATCTCCTATACCCCTACTTAATCATCTTTAAGATTTTCGATCGTAGGATTTGCCATCGCGCTGATAGTTTCTTTACTCGGCACAAAAATTGCTCCCATTAAACATACTAGAAAAGTAACAAGACAACCGATTACAAATCTCTTCAATAATGTTTTAGTTTCTTTTGAATAAGCAAGTTCTTCTGATTCATACTCGTCTGCAAGTACAATTCCAAACAGAATAAGACAAACTATCAACGCAATAAATGACAAGATTCCCATCACTACAAATAACCCTTTCAAGTTATTAAATACAGTCGCCCAATATATTAATTTAGAATCTACCATGTAATTACCTCCCTAATCCTGATTTCCGTATAGTATACGAGCATACTCTGAATCCTTATCGAGAATAATTGTTGAGTCTGAACTCTTAAGAGTTTCAAGAGAATCAAGTCCTCTTACATAGTTGTAGAAATCTGCCTTGTCTTCATCGTTGTATGCGTCTGAAAGGATTCTCATGTATTCTGCCTCGCCCTCGGCTTCAATAATCTCACCCTGTGCTTCGGCATCTGCTACAGTTATGGAAACTTGCTTATCAGTTTCGTTCTTTACTTTCTGTGCTTCAGCAGTTCCGTTTGCTGTATAGCCAGCAGCAATATTATTTCTTTCAGAAATCATTCTCTCATATACTGCAGCCTTGTTGTCATCTGGGAGGTCTAGCGCTTTAATTTCTGCAAGTTCGATTACTAATCCGTACTGTGCAATGTCTGAATTAGAAGCCGTTGTAATGGCGTTTGTAAGAGTGTTTCCACGAGCATCAATTATCTCGTCCTGTGTCATAGATGAGATAGTGTTTTTAGTTGCGTTATATACTGCAGCTTCGATTCTTTCTTCTGCACGACCCTGAACTCCGCCAAGTGTCTGATAATACTTAACTGGATCTGTTACTGACCAAATAACGTAATTATCAGCAATCATAGACTTCTTATCTGCCGTGATTACGTCTGAAGCTGGAATGTCATAAAGCATGTCGCCAGTATAAATCTTTACCACGCTCTCAATAAATGGTGTGTGAGCATTTAGCCCAGTGTTATTAACTACATACTTTGCTTTGCCAAGTCTTACTACTATAGCCGTTTCATTTGTGTGAACTGTGTACACTGATGACAGTCCCACAATGATACCTATTAAAAATAATATTGATACTGCTGAAATAATTATAATCTTCTTCATTTAATCTTCTCCTTCTCCTGAACCATTATCTTCTGTAGTTTCTGTTTCTGTTGTTGCCGTAGTAGTTGTTATGTTGTTTGTAGTATCCGAGAATGACTCAAGTGGATACATTGTTTCTGTACTACCATCGGTGATAATAATCTTACAACCCGGAAGTGTTGACTCTAACTTCTCATAGAATAATCTCTTCTTTGTAATCAGCGGATACAGTTTGTACTGTTCATACATCTGATTAAATCTCTCAACCTGACCAGTTGCCTCGGCAATTCTTGCCGCCTTTTTCGCTTCTGCCGTCTGTAGTATTGAGTCTGCTGTTGCTTCGGCATTTGGAAGCTGTTCGTTCTGATATGCTAGAGCATTGTTCATTGCCGTATCAGCGCCCTGCTTTGCCGTTTCAACTGATTTAAATGCTGCAACGATGTCTGGTGTTGGTGGTTCTGAATCCTGAACTGTTATATTAACTACTGTAAGACCTATGTTTCTCTTATCTAGCTCTGCAATCATTGCTTCCTTTATATCAGCCTGAATCTGTCCTTTACCGGTGGTCATAGCCTCATCAACTGTGTAGTTAGATACTACTGTACGGATATTAGCAAGTGCTATGTTTGATAGTGTCGCCTCAGGATCAATTGAGTTATAAGTATAAGCAACTGGGTCTGACACTCTGTACTCAAGATAAAAATCTATATTTAGCAAGTTGAAGTCCGAGGTAATCATAATTCCGTTATCTGCATCAGTGATATTCTGACCGTCCTCAGAAACTATATAACCTATTCCAGTGCCGTGAGTAGTCATATCTACCTTACGAACCGACTGCCATGGCGCTTTGAAATAAAAGCCCGCAGTGTCTACCTTTATTACTGTGCCGAACTGGGTAACAATTGCATTGTGCTGCTCGTCTACCGAGTAGAAACAACGGAACAAACATACAATAAACAAAAGTCCAAGTGGAATTCCAATGCATAATCTACGGATCAATCTCTTTTCCTTTTTCTCTTGTTTTTCCCATTCTTTAAGAATCTCATCCCTTTCCTCTTTGTCAAGTAAACTTGAAAAGTCTTTGTGATTCTTCTTTACGTTTTCTTCTAAATCTTCCATCTCTCTAATCTTGTTCTTCTTCTCTTTCATTAATCATTCTCCTTCTTTATTTTATCTTCTAAAATCTCTATCGCTCTATCCATTGCCACATGCAACTTATAGTGATTAAAGTCTTCTTCTTTCTTAGAGTAGCGATAATTATAATCAGGTAACCAGCCTCGGTCTATTTGTTTTAGTAACTTGAGAGCTTCCTCATCGGGCATATCTTTAGCAGCATCCCAATCTTCACGCTCATATACTGTGACTACATATGTCCTCATTTACTTCACCTCACTTGTGTTTCTATTCTTGTTAGCACTACTTTGATTATTACTACATCCGTATATTCAGGATGCTCTTTTTTAAACTCTTCTACTTTCTGTTCTGCGCTATAAAGATTATCAAAGGTAGAAGCCATAAACCAACCAGTACCTTTACCGTCTTTGTAGTGGATTTCATAAAATGTTTTCGTTGTCATCTTAGCCATTTAATTTCTACCTTTCTTATACTGCGTGTCTTATATCATAAAGACATCTACTGATTTCATTACTTGTCTTTGCTTCCAATATTCTGTTTTGCCAATAAGCAATGTCTTGTTCTTCACATTCGACAAGCAAATCATCAACCACTGGTTTCACTCGTTTCTTTTCTTTTTCTAATGTTTCTTTTGGTTTCTCTTCTTTTGTGTGTTCTTTATAATCCCAATCCCAATCAAAATTGTGGCGAAGATGTTTATTATAACAATTGCGACACAAACCTTTGGCATAATGGTCATCAGCTCCACATTCCATACAACCTACGTGTTTACGACGAGCTTCCCATGCCTTATGAATTCTTTTAAGTGCTTCTTCTTTTAGAAGACAACCACAACTTTTTACATTTCCAGTTCTAACATTGTATACGTTTATAATTTTCTCTTTTCCACAATCGCATTTGAATAAATAATACGGAACTCTATTATGACCACAATGACCAATATGATCTAATCTCACCGCCGTAAGTCTTCCGTATCTTTCACCGGGTTGCAATTCTATAAGACCAAGTTTTGGCATCTCTTTACCTCCGTCTTCTTAACTTCTCTTCCCAATCCTTATCGGCTTCAGGATCATCATAGTACTTAACCACATGCTCTAGCGGAATTGGTGTGTCATTCCAACGCTCCCACATCAGATACTCCCACCATGCTGGCTTCTCATCATCATTACACCAACTAGGATACTCATAATATTCTCCGTAGGTTTTCGTATCGTTAATGACTAACTCTTCCTCATATCCGTTTATTCTAACGAATACATCCTTGATTGCCATTCTCTTCGCAAGTCTCATCAGCCACTTACTGAACTCCCTTACTGTTTCACTGAACTCTCTGTCTCGTAACCTTGCTTGGAGAGTAAGTGTATATCCATTTTGGTAATGTAACCAACCGTTATGTCTTCTCTCTCCGTAACTATTGGTTAAGTTTTCTGTATCACAGTCAAACTCATCACGACTACTAGCACCCTTATAATACTTACTTCTATTAATATAGATTTCCATATCATGCTCGCTGCCAGTTACTGGTGGTAGATGATCAAGTACCGTCTGTAAAATATAATCACACTCCGCCTGTGTTCTTCCCGGAGCATCTACGTTTATAGTTCCATTAATATATGTCCACCATGACATTTTATAACACCTCCTTATAAAGTGAGTTCCACCAAGTCTTATTAAAAAACATAAAACTAAAATCATTTTCGGAAATCATATATTTTATTACATAGCTCGATGGCATTTCTTCAATCTCTTTAGGATTCCATATGATTTTTATCATGTCTCCGTTTGTCGCTCCATCAGGTATCTCAATTGCATTTACTATTGGTTCTTCTTGTATGTCTTCGAAGTTGACTACATAGTCGCAGCATTTCTTACACTTTTCTCTATCTGCCATACACTCTTCGCCACAACTGCAATGTGGTATTAATTTATCTCTGTTTATTAAGTTCATTCACTCACCTCATTTCACTTTAATTTCCTCTTTTACTCTTGATAGTAAGATACGCGCCCAGTGTTGAGAGGGGGTCTAACACCAAGCGCGTAACGTACTCTTTAACTTCTTTTAATATATCATACATGTATCAGGTTGTCAATAATTTAATTTATACTTTTATTAGTATTTTTACACCTCCTCTCCGTCCATGTTTCTGATTGCTTGTCCGTCCTTGTACTCAATCGTTTTCTGTACCTTATTACAGTAAGGACAGTACAGATCCTTGATGTGTCCGTTTTCTCTGCTTCTGTTCGCCTTTCGGGGTAACGGTATCACGTTCTGGCATTCGGGGCAGAGAAACTGGGATATTGTGTATGTTCTTCGTTTCATTTATCGCCTCCCTCCTTAATCAAATAAATCCTTGGTTAAACCATTATATTCTTCGTTGCATACCCTATTTATTATACAAGCATATTTTCCAAATTCTTCTATTTCGGTTACCTTGTCTATATCATCGACTAAACCCTCGAAACTATATCCCAATATGTTCATATAATTATCTATTTCTTCAGTGGATTCTATATAGACACATTGATTATCTTTATATTGGATTAAATATACTGGATAATACTTTTTTATTTTATAGAAATCTATTCCCATATATTTTATACGTTCTATTATTTTATTTACCTTTTCGTTTGATGTACTGTTAATTATATATCCATTTAAAATCATATTTTAATCTCCTTAAATAATATTATTTAACTTTTCTGTTGCCATTGCTCGTCTTGCATTTGATACTCCTACATATATTTTAGTAGTTTCTACATTCTGATGATGTAATTGATCTTTTACAAGTAGAATATCTCCAGTTGCTTCATATAGATTAACTCCACATGTACTTCTCATTTTATGAGGAGTAATATGTTTATCAATATTGTAGGTATCCTTGGATAACATTTTTCTTACGGATACTGTGGACATTCTCGATTTATTTTTACTTATAAATAAAGCATCTGTATCTTCATATCCAGACAATAACTGTTTTCTCTCTTCGATCCAAGTTTTAAGTGCCTGTAATGTTTTTTCTCCAATAATTACATCATAAGTTTTCTTTCTCTTTTCTGTAACAGTTATCTTATGATTTTCAAAATCTATATCAGACACATTTATTCCAACTATAGCAGATACTCTTAATCCGGTTGTCACTCCTAATAAAAATATACACAAATCTCTGTTTACATACTTTTTACATCTGCCTTTATCTCGATTAGTAATATTATCTCTGACTATTTTAATCTCATCTGGAGTAAGAGCAACAACTTCTTTTTCTATATTATCTTTTGGTGTCTTTACTTTTTCGCATGGATTTGATTTAACTAGATCATTTTCCATAAGAAACTTAAAGAAATCAGATACTGCAAATAGTTTAGCTGCCTTTATTCCTGCTTTATTTTTTACCTTCTTACCATTAACATATCTATAACTAATATAATTCATATACTTATTGATATCTAAAGGTTTCATTTGATTATATGTTTCCATATTGTCAACATTATAACCATTATCTTTTAAATAATTTACGAATTGAATCAGATATCCAAGATAATTTCTTCTACTCCAACTTGTCTTGCTTTCTCCTATACTATCAATATAATCTCCAAGTATTTTAGGACATGTTTTAATTTTCTCTTTTATCCATTGTTCATTTTTGTAATCCATTTCTTCTCTACCATTCATAAAATCACTTCCTTTCAAATTAATTGATATCAAAATGTATCTTCGCTCCAGTATTACAAAACATTTCGCTTTCTATTTGTACAATACTATATAGTCTATCATCTAACTTTGCAAAATCATGATAAGAAATATATTCAAGAGCATCCTCTTCGGTTAAAAAATAATGTCTATCAAATTTATCTTTAACCATGTAAAAAATCTTTTTATTTCTGTCCTGTACTTTATTATCATATAAATCGCATTTTTCTTTTAATGATATAGGATTAAGAAAATTATGTATTTCTTTTGGAGTAAATTGTTTTCCATTGTTCGTATGTCTCATCCTTCCATTTTTGTCAATGTAAAAACTACGATTGTTTACAAACGCTCTACTTCTACTTTCTTTTTCTGCACGTTCTTCTTTTGCCCATTCATAATCTATAAACATTCCATATATAAATGCACCGATCAATCCTAACAATCACATCACCTCACTTCTTTATATCTTCAATTTCCTTTTGTAACTTGTTCTTTGCTGCAAATAATTCATTTAACTTATCCTCCCGAACCACTCTGTCAAGTAGACTTATTACATACTTCGGTGGATTTGTACGCCCGGAGTCCCAATCTTCTAAAGTTCTAATTGGAATGTCATATCTCTTACTGAACTCTGATCGACTAACTCCGAGCATACTTCTTATTCTTTCGCTGTCGTTCATGTTATTGTCTCCTTTTGTAGTTTTATGCGATTATACCACGATTTTCGTGGTTTGTCAAGTAGTAAACTACGGAGTGCGTGGAGACTATTCAGTAATCTCAATGGTAAAATCATTTCGCTCAAACACTTCTCCAACACTTGCAAGTTGACACCAAGATGATGCCTCTATAAATGTTGGAACACCTGACAATTCTTCTTCAGCACTGTCACCAACTATTCTATATAAGAAATCAGAAATAGCATCCTCATTATTTGCATCGAAAATATATGTCTTACCATTTTTTAGTATAATCTTTGCTTCTCCATACATATACTCACTTCCTTTCTAAAACTCACAAACTTTATCGTTCTTGTCAATGTATCTGTCGTGTAATAACCTTGCTTGCTCCAGTCCACAGAAGACTATCTGCATCGGATGTAGACTTACCTTTTTCTTCCCTTTAGTGAAGTCTGCATACTTTCTGCGAGTACCGAAGTTGTCGTTCTCCACGATAATATCTCCGCGCTCGTCCCCAAAGTTTATGATCACAGCCTTTACATAGCGGTTAATGTTGCCGTGATTCTCTTCTCGGTCAAATATATCTTTCATTATCTTTGTCGTCAAATCCGCTTTCATACTGTCACTCCTTTCCATTTACAACCATATCGAACTCTTCGTAATATCCCATATACTTACCTCTTAAAAAATATCATCTTCCGTTTCAATTCTGATGCACTCGCCATCAGTTGTTGGATTGCCTTCATCATCATAATTTGCATTGATGGTTGCTATACAAGCGGTTCGTTTACCGTCACCGTAATACTCAAAACCATCATTGAGTTCTGTTAACATTCTTATTGCTTCTTTTCTATTGAATGTACCATTTCCCCAGTCATTGTCTTCTTTATCTGCTATAATTGCGTACCAATATTTACTCATATACTCACTTCCTTTCTAATAAAATATCATTCCATATTCTTTACACTTTTCATCGGTGCTGATATCTATGTATCCGTTTTGGAACAATTCATCCATAAACTTTTGAGCTGCGGCTTCACATTCCTCAAATGTAGTAGCTCCGTCACATTCAAACTCTCCGTAGAAACGACTGTATTCGCTACCATCACCATATAATATTGTGAATCCACATATCATATCTTTATATTTCCCCGGATTATCTTTATCTTCTCTCCCACCCGGAGTTATAAACACATTAAACGCTTCAATAATATCCATATTATTTATTCTTATTCTCATATTATTATCTCCTTTCTATATTCCCGCCCGCTACCCACTCGACCTATTGAACCTACACTCTACTTATTTAACTTCTCTAGTCTCTTCTTTACCTTTGCCTCAACATCTTCTGTGATACCAAGCTGCTCCGCATAGATGCTAAGGTCGGACAGTACCAGAGCGAGACTGTTCTTTATCTGATTCTGTTTATCTTCTATAACTGTGCCGTTTCCTTTGTAGTGGTCTACTGCATAGTTATAATCACAGATGTCGCTTGTCAGGCGACATATCTCTCTTATAACTACATTGCTGCGATCTGCTGCAGATCTGCCGTCGTTTGCGAGTGCCTTAATCATTTCCTTATACATATTCATTACCTCCTGAAATATATATTAATAAGTTGTGTGTATCATTTATTGGACTTATCTTCTCCACTCTCCTACATAAATATAAGTGTAGTTCATATAAGTCCTGCAATACTCTATGGCTTCAAGTTCCGTTTTGACTTCGAAGCCATGCTGCCAAGTTGTATCTCTGTTGTATACTATCCACATTTAATTTCACCTCCTTTAATGTTCAAAGCATCCAACACACTTGTTACTGTTACTGAAGCACTTCTTGCACTTGTCACAAGTAACATTGTGATTCATCTTTCCGTTCTCGTCATAAGCCATACACATACTTGAGATTTCGATTCCCTTTGAGTAATACTTTTCTCTAGTCCACTCGTCATCTACAAGTACGAATGCTCTTATCTGTGGATGATCTTTCATTTCCAGATAAGCGTCGATACCAAGCTGATGCCATATACTTATGTTGATGAAGAAGTTACTTGGTACGATTGCATTTATGAGTGCTCTGCGAACCGCTTTGTAGTTCTTTGTATAAACATAGAACGTTGTTTCCGGATGTCTTCTTGCTAGTTCACACCACAGTGCAAGGTCATTGTAGTTGGTAAACTCGCCACTCTCGTTGATTCTTACAACCTCCAGTTTCTTTTTCATTCTCGTGAGCTGCTTGTCGAGAGACAGAAGCAAATCATCGCGGAACATTGTCATTGCTATTGTTCTGTAAGCATGTCCCAACTTTACAGAACACTTGTTCTTCTGAATGTCTCCGATTGTTCCGTCCTCGTTTCGCTTTGTATACTTAACGTATGACTTTGTCACGTAACAAGCGGAACACTTTGGATTCTCTGGATTAAAACAACCCTGACAATACTCACCGCAAGTTCCCTTTATTGTCACTTCAAGTTCTGGGATATACCAATCGCAGTTGCCGAAGAGCATTGCCCAAGAACCCATCTGTCCTAACTTGATATTGTCGGTTGCTGTACCCTTTTTAATCTTTGCCTTCTTAAGAACAAGTTTTTTGAGTTCCTTAATCTTTTCTCTTGTTTTGATAGTTGTTTTATCCATGTTTAATTTCCTCCCTTACATTGCTTCTTGTATTTCTACAAATTTCTCAATTATTTCATCGAGATCAGCTATTCCTTCTGTATAGTAAGCACACTGTATTTCTGATACTTCCTCATTGATTTCTTCTTTTGTCATACCTTTTACAGAATGACCGAGATAATATTCAGCTTCTTTTCGTGTCATAATTTCGCCGCCAACCACTTCCCAATTATCTTCAATAAACTGAAGCATATCGTCTTTGTAATACTGGGCTATTATTTGTAAATTGTTATCCATATTAATTTCCTCCCTTATTCTGCCACTTTCTGTGGTTCAATTCCCTTTGATCTACAAATCTCTGCAACTTCGTCGTTGCTAAGGATTCGTGTTACCTTAATCTTGTTACTGATTATCCAAGGCTCTTTCTGTTTGCTGTTAGTCTTGAAGTAATACCAACCATCAAGTAATTCTCTTGAACCGTAACGGTCGGTAACCTCTAACTGTTCTCCCTCAACTTTACATTCACACCAGACTGTATCTTTCTTCTGTGCGAGTGTTCCATCAGGCTGTCTCTCACCGATCCAGTCGGTAAAAGGTGTTTCCGTTGAATGCCAACCCGGACGGAGTGAAAGAGAACCAAGCTTTGACTTTACATGAGTCTCATCTTTCTTTTCTCCAACCTCTGCTTCAACCCATCTGCCAATAGGTGTTGGCTTGTTTGCATTTACATACAGTGGATATAATTTTGTTCCCTTCACTCTAAATAATTTGTATGTTTTCATTAACATCACTCTCCTCTCATATTAAAAGGGATAGGCGTTAACCTATCCCTTACGATTACTATGCTGCAAGTACGATTCCAATTGTTCTGTCGAGCAACTTGTTTCCGTCAAGCGTATTCTTAAATCTGTTTTCTCTATAGTTTTCTGTCTGTCTAAGTGGTTTCATATGGCTTGTTGTATCAGCAACAGCCTGAACAAGTCTTGCCCCAGTGTGATCCAGTACCTTAAGGTCTGGAGCCTCCTTATATCTAAGCATGATGTCGTCCTTAATTGCCTTCTGATTTGCCATCTGTTTTTCGGTCATGTCTGCAGTTATAGGAACGAGCGTGTCAAGCATCTGATATAAAGTAAACGCATTTAATTTTACCTTATGTAACTCTTCAAATGTCTGCTTTGTTGCTTCGAGATAATTCTTGGCAAACTGTAGTGTTTCCATTGCATCATCAAGTTTGTTTGTTATTGAACCAGTGTGGCGAGCTGACCAAACTCTTTTCGCTCCATTCATAGCAGCATTCAAAGTATTGTTGCAGACCACTCTTACTGGAGTCATACAAACTCTTACCGCACCGCTGCCGTCGTGAGTATTTGTAAATACCATATAAGGATCTACCTTGTCGCCAAGTATCTCAATCTGTTCTGGCATTCTAGCAAGTAACCAGATTACCTTACCTCCCTTCAGAGATCCGGCGGTTTCATACTTAACTCCTTCGCCAAGCAATGCGTCGGTAAAAGCAAATGCTTCTGTGTTCTGTACTATCTTGTATCTGTCTCCTACAATACCGAGTGGTTTATTGTCGGAGTCTCTTACGTTTGCAAAGTTGCCTTCAATCTTTGTACCATCTTCCAAGAAGATTGGTTTCTGTTCTACTTTCCAATCAAATCCGGCAATCTTAATCGCCTCCTCGCTTGACGGAGCGTCCTGAACTATAACTCCCTGCTTATGCCATGGGGTTTCTCTTACACTAAACATCATTTCTACTAAAGCACTCATATTAATTTACCTCCTTATTTCTATATTAATTCCAAAGTAATCATTAATCCAATCAATATCGCTTGGATCAAATGCGCCGCCAGTAATGATCTCATTTACAGTATGATCCCATACACTATAAGTCTCACCTTCTTCTGTTTTTAAGAGTTCATACCATTTATCCACCAAATTTGTTGGAGTGTCACACCATACTGATTTCTTTATGTCTTCATTTCCAGTGTAATAATTTCTATCCACATTGTAACGTTCATTATAAATTCTTATTTCATATCTACCCTTCATATCTTACTTCTCCTTATTTCCATTCATTATAGTTTTTTACCATTTGATCAAGGTCGCTTTTGTATCCGAACATTGTTTTATATGCATTACTAAATTCCCATATGAACACATGTATTGTTATCCATGGGTTATTATGATGTACAACGTCATCTACATTAACAACCTTCGCTTTTGCTTTTATCTTTTCTTTATTATGGAATCCACCATAATAACCAATGTTTATAATATCTCCAATGTTGTACACCATATTTAATTACCTCCTTTACCAAGTTCTTAATGGTTCGTTTGCCTTATCTTTAAGATTTACTAATTCACCACCAAATGTGGTATATGTCATTATGCTGTTAATATCATGTGTGATTAACATTTCTACAAGGTTTTTAAATTCCTCAAATGAATAAACTTTGTATTCCGATCTCGATAGAACACTTCCTATCTCATCAGCATAATCATATGGATAATTATCTTCTCCGTATCCGTATCCTGTATCAACTCCACCTACATAACAGTCAATCCATATTTCTGCATCATCGTAATCATCTCTCTGAATTAAATCAAAACATAGATTTCCAACTCTTACGTTACCTATATAATCCATATCATTTCTTGTCTTACAAGCCTCGAATTTTTCCTTATCAACATCCCATACAAATTTATACATATCTTGCTCCTCCTCTTCTGGTGTAAAATCTAAACCAAATACTTTACATACATAAGCCTCAAGTCCATCTTCACTTTTATCTTCGTACCACTCCTCCCAATCGTTGTAGTCTATATAACCGTCATTAACGGCTTCATACAAACCTATTATGTCTTTGATAAACTTTTTCTGTTCCTCACTTATTCTATCTTTTACCAACGCTATTGCATCTAAAAATCTATCTTCCATTATTCTTCCCCCCATAATATTACTACATAATTTTCATCACCGACTTCTTCGATTTTCTTTTTAACTGCTGCAATAAATCTCTTGAGTTTGCCAGTTTCACTTACCCAAGTCTTATAACATTCCTCGTCTTCGAATCTCTCATCACATCTGCAGTGTCCTACTTCGTAATAACAACTCAACCAGTACTCTGCTTCCTTTTTAAACCAACCATACGTTACTCCTTCATCAATTCCGTAATACTTTCGTTCGTCTGATATTTCGCTGCCGTATACCTCGTCATCAGGAGAAGTAGGTAACACTTCGTGTTCAAGCCCTATAGTCATTGCAATTCCGTTCCATCTCTTAACTATCTTTGGATCTGTTACATAACAATCATATTTTCTACCACTCATATCAACACCTCCTTGAAATAATCTATGTTGTCTTCTAATTCATCTATAATCGCCACCAAATATTCATTAAACCATTCTGCACATTCCTCACTAACTTGATTTCTATTATTACATATACATTTATTATCCCTTGTATATTCAAAGTCTACAAGATGCATAAACTCACTTAATGCTACGTTTATCTTTTCGAGTGCCTTCATTACATCTTCACTTACCATATGTCTTCACCTCTCTTTATCCGTATATTTTTATATATTCTATATATTCATTTATGCCGCCAAAAAACTTAAGTACTGCATCAAATGCATCTTTTTTATCCTTTTCAGTTAATGGAATTTCATCACAATATTCAGCACCATCTCCGTATTCGAAGTACATACTTGAAACCCCATCTTCGTCACATGTTAAAAAGAAATTGTACCAACTTTCATCGTCATATTCCTCGTCTTTTTCATAATTGAATAATGGCAATTTACCTTTTGCTTTTTGAATTTTGTCGGCAATTTCGTTTAACTCATCTGTATCGTCTAATAAAATGTCGTATGGACTATAACCACGATTACAAGTTTCATTTATATAAAATGTCATATACTCACCTCACTATCTGTTCCCAAATGCTAACGCTGCAGAAATATGCTTTATATTCCCACGTTGCTTCTGTATTTCCTTCTTCATAAGAAAATTCATTTTCATTTTTGTTATCTTTAATAATGTCTTTAAAATGTGCCATAGCATCTTCTTTGTTTCTATATACATAAATATCATTATCGCTCCAATAATCATTTCTGTATCCTACGATCCATACAGTTTCCATTTACTCACCTCCTATTTTATCGGGTCATCAACCTAATTCCCTTGAATATACATCTTATTGTGTCTTCGACTTCTTCTGCAGTTAAATAATTTGAATATAAACTTTCGTCAATATAAATTTCGTATCTATCATTATCAACACTAGATACTTCTATTCTTCCATGTTCAAATCCTGTTTCTTCTTCGTAGTATTCTATAATGTCATACAATTTATCTATTCCGTCTTTAGTTTCAAACAACTTTGTTTTCGTAATCTCTTCGATATAACTAACTAATCTATCCATTGGATCTCTAAAGTCAGCACCATCTTCAAGAGTTTCTGCGTAATGTTCAAATCCGTCGTATACCTTGTCAATCAATCTTTCCATCTTTCTTTTCTGTATATCTGTCATATCGTTTACCTCCCTTTAAAACTTTTTATCTTTCTTTTAATCTTGTACGTCCTGTCCAAACAAGCCCACCAAGTTCAATCGCAACATCATTAAAATCATTATCGCCATCATGTTCTTCTAACCAATTGTTTTCAATTATTTGCCTTCTCATTTCATTTTTAACCATCCTAATCTGTTTTGATGTAGCGTTATCAACACATGTATAACTTCCTTTACCACAACTACAGCTCCATGTTTTAGGTTGTGTTTCGTCTTTACTATCGTACCAATACATCGATCCACCATCAAATTCATATCTCCATGTATTATCAGACAGACCAAATTTTCTTGCGGCTATTGGGTTATCTACTCGGAGAACAAGTCTGCCAAATTCATAACTTACCTTTGCTATTTCCCCAAGTGTTTTTGGTTCTTTTATTTTCTTTATAGTTTTCTTATCATTTTCAAATGCATATTCCTTATCAAGTCCATCTTCTGCAATGATTTTTGCTATAATATCTCTACCTTTCATATTTCTACCTCCCTTTAAATTCCTCGTCCTAACAATCTTCTTCATCTCCGTCCCAGCCCGGAATATAATTACCTCCGAATATCGTGTCTATATACAATCCGTGTTCGTCTCTAGCAATGTAATAATCTAGAACTAAGTCACCTATTATATTCCATACAACTTCATCTACTTCGTCTTCGTCTAGGTCTTTAGGAATATATTCCGTTACTTGTCCGGTTTCAGATTCGTGAATAGCATTATATATTATCTTTTTCGCTACTTCTTTTTCCCTAGTGTCAGCATAGATGCTATTGTAAAATTCCATCATCTTATTTTCTTTATATTCATACAGCTCGACTTTGAGTCTCTTATATGTTTCCCAATCTCTTTTTGCGTTTGCAGCGGCTATCTTGTCTCGATAGTTTTCCACTGATATACTGTATTGTTCAGTAAAGATAATCTGTTTTATATCAATATCAATGTATATCTCTGTTTCACTTAATATTCCAAATCTAAGTACCGTACAGTTATAACGTGGATCATTCTCGAAGAAATCTAAAATCGGACTGTTATAACTATATACTGTATAATCTAAATCTAAATCTTTAATTTCTAAAAACTCTCGTAATGTCATACTATTTACCTCCCTAAAATCTCTCTACTTTATTGAAATCTACCTATCCCTTCGAAACATCCTTCTTCATTCCAGTCATTCCCTATCTTATCCGCAATACCGAAGAATTCCCTTTCGTAGTCCGTTAACTCAAGTGTTTCCTCGCAGTAAATTTCCGCCTCGTATGGTTCATCTTCAAAGAGTCCGTCAATTGCCTTCGATGCAATCTCTTCCATTCGGCAATATGGTATTCCATTTTTTAATCCCTGTATGTATCTCATTGCCCCTTCGATAGTTGCAAAGTAATGACCCTGTGACCATGATTTGCCTTGGTTTATATTCTTTAGTCCCCATGCTGCAACCCAAGGATTATCTCTTGTCCCTCTGTATATCAGAGCATAGTCAATCTCCGGAAACTCAGCTACGATCATATATAAATCATCTCTGTTCGGATCTGTTATTGTATCCAGTGCCAATACGTGACATGTCTTTATATCTCTATATCTGTTTGCCATAGTCGTTACCTCCCTAGAATCTCTCTACCTTTCGCCATTCGGCTACTCCCATACGTTCAAATCCGTTCTGTATTAAGAACTCATTAATGTGTCTCATCGTTGTCGGTGATGTTATATAACGGTCGTCGCGCTGCAGCTTAAAGAATACATTCCCTATCACTACAACGACTGGAGTTGTATAACTTACCAACACCTTTGCCTTTCCGTCATCGAATACTAAAGCCTTCTTATAAAATGATTTCTGTCGTGAGTGTTCCGGCTTTAAAAATTCTCTCTTTGATGTGTCAACTAAATGACATATATCTTCATAGTTATCAAGAATAATTTCCATATGTTTACCTCCCTTGAGTTAATCGAATGTTATTACATAACATCCAGTACTTTACTTCTTCGGTCATATACAATACCGAAAACCCTATTGATTCCCTTACAAGTCTCAATCCCTTGTTGTATTCTTTGTCGTTAGTATAATTATCATTTTGCGCTACCTTCTGCACTTCCTTAATGCTCAATTAAATCGCCTCCCTTTAATTTTCATCTACTAAATTTATTAAATCTAATATAGTTACGTTGCCTTGTGGCTTTCCTTTCGGAGATGTTATTCTCTTCAGTATCTTAAGCGTAGGATAATACTGTCCTTTAAGTATCCCAGTTATATAACTCGCTGATACTCCGGTGTCTCTTGCCATTTGCCTTATGCTTCTATCTCCTTTAATTTCATATACCGCATTGGCAAAATCCATATTCATTAAATCACCTCCCTTTAATTTATACTTCCATTCGGGATGACAAAGCGTGATGCCGCCTTGCCACCCCTTTATGGAGGCACAAACTATGTGTTTTCTCTTAATTCTTTCTTTACAGATTCCCTTGTCTCTTGCATTAATTTAAATAATTCTTCTGGCTTTGTTCCGGTTTCTTCTTCTACTATATCGAAGATTGTAATTGCTACTGAAATCAAGGATATTAGTGGAGCGTCCTTCATCGCATCTATTATTTCCTGTGACTTCGCCATTGATTTCGCTCGTGCTAATAACATTTCATCTTCATCCATCATATCTAAAAATCCCATAAACGTTCTCCCTTCTTAACTTGCTAAATTATAACGCTGATAATACAGCACATCGTTATAACATCTGGTTGGATGTGTTACGAAAAATGTGTAGTATGCTGCTTCAAGAGTTTTTGCATCGATGTAGTCTACTTGCTCTTCTCCGTTCTCATCGAGATAATTGAACTCAAATGTATACTCAAGCGGCTCATACTCTTCCTCTTCTATGTTATGTACATTTCCGTAGTTATTTAATTTGTAACCATCATCGTATCCGTAGTAATCATCAAAATAGTCATAATAATTATTTCTGAATGAATATCTTGAGTATGGATTTTCATATTGATAATCATAATCATCTGCGTTCTTTGCATCAGCACATAACTTCTTTACTGTCTTAAATGTGTTGAACATCTCTTCGAAGATTACATATTCTTGCACTGTATGGGCTTTATAATAACCACAACTTAGGTTTACACTTGCCTTGTCGCACTCCGGAGACAGATGACTTATATCACTGAAACTTCCATAATTAATCTTATATCCAGTTATTGTCTCAATATACTCTTCGAAGTCTACGTTGCCGCAGTTATAATAAACCGCATCATTTGCGTTTGCTCTGTCTAATTCCACAAGATACTTTAAATCTTCGAGTTCCTTTATATATTCCGTTCTCGTGAACTTATCCGAACCAACACCGCCTATCTCTTCATCTTCGCAGAAGAGTATTGACGGTCTGTACTTTGTTTTTGTCAATATCATATATATCATCCATATTCCACAACGATCATCTCCACCGATTCCCTGTGGCGAACTAATTATTGTTTTCTCTTCGTGTTTCTCTATTATTACGTTCGTACACTTCTCTTTGTGAACTGTATCCATATGAGCTGTCAATAGGATTGGAGTATTCCCATCGCCTCTTGCGTAGAGGAAGCCATCTTCGTTGATGACTTCCTTATACTTTGCCTTAAGTAACTTAGCCAGCCACTTCTTTAAATCTTTCTGTTCCTTCTTGCATATTCTTATAAACTTTTTCATATTTAATTTCTCCTTTCCTACTTATGCAGCCTCGGCTAAGATATACTTGCCTTCTTCGTTCAGTACATAACCATAAGCTTCTGCACCTTCTGCAGTTTCGAAATACTTTCCGTCTTCTGTCGTAATATAATCAGTTACTGGAGTTAACTCGGTTGAGAAGAATATTTCTGAATCGCTAAAGTACTCTGCATATCTACCTCTTTCCCATTCTCCGTTATACTCACAGAATATGTTATTATCCTGTTCGCAAACGTACTGGTTATGATACCATGCGCTAGTGGATCTTACTTCTATTGCTTCTTCGTCCCAGTCAGCCTCAACATATCTGATGCCACTCCATTCACATCTTCTGGTTTCATTTTCCAGTACCCATACCCAGTCCTCTTCTCCGTTTAGAGCCTGAACGTATCCGGCATTTCGGGCACATGTTTCACAGCAATAAATATGTCCATCTTCTGTTTCTATGTTATAGCCACCTTCATAAACTTCGTCTCCGCACTCTTCACAAGTACCTATTAGAACTCTATGTTCATAACAATTTATACATGTAATATGTTCTGAACTGGAGTGTCTCTTACCACATGTTGGGCAGATTATCTGTTCACGACCTACCTTAATCATGTTGTCATTTCTGTTTCCGTTAACTCTCTTCATGTAACTTACGTTACAATCAGAATAATGTTTCCAATCCTTATAATTAATTTCTGCTTCTGTCTCATCGATTACTTCCTCACATGCGTTAGTTCCCTTTCGAAGAACCCACATGTTTGGAACATCATATATTGTCGAGATAACTTCCTGCATAATTGATCTAAACTGTCCGGCAAGTCCCTCGTCTCCGCCATCTCTACCGTCCGGGTAAACACGGCTCTGAATTATCTTGTCTTCACCAAGGAAGAAGAGACATCTCTTGAACTTGCTCTGCTCTTCCATTGTTAAGTCCTCTTCGCCGATTTCTTTTAACTGTTCATCGGTTGGGCGAACATACATAACTACAGTAGATGGATCATCCATATAGCTTTCCGTTCCGCCACTGTAGCAGCCTTGGTGATTGTTGCTGCCTACACCTCTTATGTTCTCTTTATCTATAGTGTGGCATGAAGCCCACTTATAGCCAAAGGAACTCGTCCAATAATCAATAGGATTAAACGATATAACAATTTCCCTCTCATAGTCGTGAGGGTTTATGGCATCACCAAGAAGTGGGAAGTGATAATTATATCCCATATCCTTTTCCCTCTGATGAACAGTTCCGTCCGGTGTCATCCATTTTTCGGTTGTGATATTAGTTACCTTGTTGAGTCCTACTTCCTTGAGAAGTTTACCCACAAATTTAACGATTTTCTGTCCTTCAAGTGCTCTCGTGTTAAAGCCTCCATTGCTAAGATTGTTATTTATCTTTTCCAGTCTTCTACCAGTGAGAATCTTAATATCCTCTCCGTCTGCATACTGGTCAATATTATTGATAACATTTACAAAAGCGTTTAACTTAATTGATGACTCTCTAGAAACATAAATTGTTTTGCCTTTATGACTTATAGAATATGCTTCTCTAACTTCATTGAGTCTGTAGGTCATTCTCATGTACTCATTAACCAGTTCATCATATGTTCTACCTTTGTATGACATACCAGAACACATATCATCAACTAGGTCAGACAGTCTTTCTTCAGCCTTTCTATAGTCCGCATAAGTATGCAGACCAATCATCAGTTCTTCTTTTGCGATTAAATTTTCATATTCTCTTTTTGCCCAATTCTGAAATTCCTGTATTTTTGTTCGGTCAATAGGGCGCTTTAACTTTGCCGGTATTACCATCTGGAAGTTTCCATTATAGAACGGATGCTTCGAGAATGCATCCACCATCCAGCCCTTGTTTCTTGCCCACTCTACAAAGATTTCCCTAAGTGCTTCCCTTGTAGTATCGTAATCGTAGTTATGGAGCAGATGTTCTGCTTGGTCACTTAATCTGTTTATAGTTTCCTCGTCAAGAACAAAATTGCTTTCCTTAATCATTACAGTTTCCAATGTTTCTCCTCCTTCTTCATCTTCATATCTGTTTATTAAATCCAAATCGGTTGGATTCCACCACCAACCATCTGCTTTATATTTATTTAAGCCACCTGAAATATCCGTTATCTCAAAATAATCTCCAATGAGTTCTTCCATTGCTTCTACCCATCCTTTTCGGTTGGATATTTCGCCACTGTTGATTCTTACGTAGTCTCCTACTTTGAGTTCGTTTACTGGGTCGAGGTCTTCCGGATTCCAGACATAGTTATAATCACAGCCCGGTATTGCTACTGAAATATTACATGAACAATCCTTAACTATGCCGACCATGCCGACAAATTCGGGCATAACATCTAAGTTCCAAGCTCGTCTTCCACTTTGTTCTCCGTTGTTGATACGCACTGCCATACCAACATATATTTGCTCTCTAACCATTATTTAATTTCTCCCTTCTTAAAAAGCAATCATCATATATCCGTTATCGGATTCAAAGTTTGTAATCAATATTTCTTTTACAGTTTCCCTAGTTGCCGCATTCAAGCCAAAACAGGTACTAGCTGCGTAGGTATCGTTTACGTAGTCCATCTCATCTAGTTTCTTCGTTAACTCAACTAATCTCTCTTTAACGTCCTTTACAATGATAAGATTTTCGTCGAGTACATAGTTAAATCCCATTTCCTTTAACACATTCAAAATCATCATCGAATCACCTCTCTTCTTTTAACTACCTTAGATAACAAATCTCACATAACTCATTTAGGCAATCACCAAACATACGGACTACATTTTTGTACTCCCTTTTCACTGCCTTGAATATCTTTTCCGTTTTCTTATATGATTCTCTATCACAGATTTCATAGCCATATTCCCTTGCAAAATCCCACACATCTCCGTCTGGTTCCCACTTCTCTACACAAGCAAGTACAGCATACTTTGTAGGTCTTTCATCATCCCAATAGTTTCTTAAACTGTCGCTAAACTGGAATGTCCATGACTTCCCTTCTCGATCTATACGGACTCTGTAAAGCCATCCGCCTGTCATCTGGCTTTTCTTCCAGTGCCCAAATCCATCACTTATATGACTAATAGACATCTTTGCATTGTGTGCTTTGAGGAAATCTATAGCCTGCTTTTCATATTCACTTATTACTCTCATAGTTACACCTCCTTGCATCTCGCAATTTCCCTTTTGATTATTTCTATATCTAACTGACACGCTAGGATATAATCCCAGTCATCAGTTTGATATGATTTCCGTAACGCTTCCTTTGCCTTTTCTAACTTCTCCTGTAGTTCGTGCATTACATCACCTCCATCTCGTCAATGGTAATTTCTATATCTGACCAACCACCAGAAAATCTACGAATAATACCGTTTTCCTTTGCTTCTTTCGATACTTCATATTCTTCCATATCTTTTTCGGGAATTATATTATTTATATACTCAATAGCCTTTTCTTTCGTACTAGCAACCATTAATATAACAAAAAAATCTCCGTCAAATCTTTCGTTGGTTTCAGTTTTTGTAACTACATAAACCTTCATTAAATCACTTCCCTTCTACAATATCTTTCAGTTCCTGAATCTCGCCGCATAGTACGTCAACTGTAAATCCAAGCGCATCAACCATATCTTCGAGTGCTTTAATTCTCTCTTCTAGTTCCTTATTTCGTTTTATAGCATTTCGGTTTACGCACATTCCATGATTTCTCCATCTTCTTGTATCCATAGCAGCCCTCCTATATATTGTGCTTTTTCATCAGATCAAGTTTCTCTTCAAAGTTGAGGTCGCGTCCCAACTCTGTTTTCAGTTTCTGCATCTCGTCATAACATTTTTCTCTTCGTATATCATACTTTCTCTTATTCTCTTCGGTTATGTCCTCATTAGGAACATAGACCCATTTAGGATACCAGTTATTTACCATTTCCGTTCTCCCTTCTAAATTCTAACTGCAATCAATAACAGTATATCGAGCCAAATCCCTAGCCCGATTCCTGTTATAACTGCATCAAGTATCTTGCGTTCCGTTCCCCAGTCATACTGGTTGAACCACTCTTTAAATCCGCGTTTCTGTTTCTTTTCGCTTCCATATTCATGACAGCTATGCCAGCAGTCGTATTTTTTAAGTTCGGCATAGTCAAGTATATTCATTGTAACAACCTCTTCATTCATATTATTTCCCTTTTCCTTTCTTTAATTTTTGCTTTTACCATTCATGAAATCAACTTGCGCTCTGCCCAGTAATTCAGCTGCCCATTTGGTCATCTGAAATCCGAGTTGTTCACGATTTCCGTTCTCATGTCTGTACCATACTCTGTATCCGTTCCAGTACGGAGTTATTTCTATGTTGTCATAACTATATTTTGCCTTGCTCATTCCATCATCCCTTCCTTTTTTAATGATGTATACTCTTCCCTTCCCACTACCAAGTGGTCAAGGATACACAAGTTGAGTTGCCTTAGCGAGTCTGTTAATTGTTTCGTTATTGCTATGTCTATGTCGCTTGGCTCTGTGTTACCGGATGGGTGATTATGCACCACTATTCCGTGGGTTGCCCCACATAACAGCATTGTCTGTGCGATTTCCCTTATCGGAAGAATACTGCGGTCTGCTGCTCCAGTCGTCACCTCTTGCACAGCGATCAAGTGACACGCCGTGTCCATAATGAGTAACAGTACCATTTCCGTTGCTCTTTCGGTTATATGAATTGCCTTACAAAGTTCATAGACTTTGTCACAATCATCGAACATGTCATCCTTATTTACCTTGTACGCCACCTCTTCCTTTACGAGGTACGGCATGCGGTCATCATTGAGGTATGTTGTAACTTTATACATAAAGCCACCTCCCTTTTATTTTCCGTTTAGCTTCTTTTCTATCCTTGCTATATCTTCGTCAATGTCATATTTTCCACCGATTTGGTAGAAAAACATTTTACAATCTTCGTCAACCTCGACAAAGACACGAATAGGATAATAAGTAATCCTTTCGTTGCCATTCCATATTTTTGTTGTACCGTCATAATGGTAGTCGATTTTTCCGTCGAAAAGATTAATTTCCTTTCCGGATTCTACAACTGCCTTATGCAAATCATTAACGATCTGCTTAAAAGCATCCCAAGATTCCAGCGCCTTCTGCATATCAAAAGGTGCGAACAAATCGCGCACTTCTTTTAACTCTTTCAAAGCAACAACGTCCATTTTGAGTTTTTCTTCTTCTGCTGCCGCTATTTTAGCTTTCTCTTCCTCAATCTCTTTATTAATGCGGGTGATTGTTTCTGTTAGGTTGTCCCCATCCACATTCATTTCCTTTATGGATACGTCAACATCCTCATTTGGATACACAATATCAAGGTAATTTACCTTTTCAAGATATTCTATTAATGCTTTCGCTTCGTCCTCTGTGTCAAACTTAGCAAAATCAAAATCAAAATCATCCCATGTGAAATACAAATTAACTACATACTTTACCATTTGCTTACCTCCCTTTATGGTTCATATACTCTTATCGCTATATCGTCCATGCAATCATTGAAAGTCTGCACTGCCTTAATCTGTGCATCACTTTCGTTGTTTGCGTTTACAGTTACCCAAATCATTGTTTTGTATCCTCTTACGAGGTATGTGTATATATTCATTTTTCGTCTCCCTTCGTTAGTACATAACAACCGCGCTACTGTCTTCGTAGACACGGATAACACTTTTGACTATAGCGTAAAACTCAAATCCATTTACGCACATCTTTATTTTCTTTCCCTTCGGGTAAATCTTTGCTATATGCTCATTCGAGAACTTTTCGTTTGCCTTTGTGCCACGGATATTCTCGCGGATTTCCGTATTAAAATCCGTTTGGAGCAATATTGCATAGGTCATAATATCACCTCGCTTCCTCAGCAACCATAACAGCAGCCATGATTATATCGTCTTTGTTAAGACGAATGCCAAGTGTTTGACATTCAGCTACTACATATCCCTTTGCCTTTTCTCTTGGGTCACGCAGTCCGGCAAGCTTTGCCATGCGCTTCTCATTTGCCTTTATAGAGTTAACAACTCTGTAGATTTCATTATTGATCATCGCATACCTCCGCATCTATGATTTTATTTTCCGCGTCGAATCTCGCCAACATTTTAGTTCCCTTTGGGTAATATTTATCGTCATAGTATGACCACAGATTTCCGTGGTCATCTTCAACTATTACCTCATAGAAGTCCTCAACTGTTACGCAGTCCCATATTGAAACGATTTTTGTACGGATACCGCTTTTCTTTTCCGTTGTCGTAACCACTATGATGACTATCATGATGGCTATAAATATTAGTTTCGCTTTTGTTTTCATATCTTTATGCTCCTTTCCCTTATAGTTACATCTATGAGCGCAAGGCGGAGATACCTTGCACTCATAGTCTAATCATAAGGGTTCACTTTGTCAATATTTAATTTTTACTTTTATTGAAGAATAAGGGTTTAATTTCCGTTAACAATCAGCGTTAACAGTTTCATTGTACTCGTCAATAGCATCAAGGATGTCATCCCAAGAAATATCACGCATACAAATCACCTCCGTTTCGTAGTCATAGTTATATTTTCCGTTATAGTTTCCAAATGAAATAGGGAAGCCGGTTTAGGCTTCCCTTGGTGAGTACACATCTTCGAACCCAAAATGAATTCGAAGATTTCCGTTGGTTGTTGTGTCGATGTTTACTTCATCGGCATTATTAATCGCATTTGCCAGTTTGCTTTTGATTTCCCTCAGTATAATCTCATCGGTTTCTGTTGGGAAAACCAGTTCGACTAGGTGGCAGTCACACGGAAAGTCGGGGTTCTGCCCCTTTAATTCCCCTTGATATGCCTTAGCGAGTTCATAGCAATCCTGCCAAGTTTCGCACAGTAGATTATATTTCCCTTCGTCGCGGACAGGGTTGGTTATCCTTTCCCTTTCCTCGGACAACATATAGTCTACCTTCAGAAACGCAATTAATTTTGCCCACTTTTCGTTGTGAGTCAATCAACCACCTCCGTTTCCTTTGTATTTGCCAAGATCAAACAGCGCCTAGTGTTTTCCCTTGGGCTTTCATAGATCACGCCCTATCTAGGTGGCGGCAGACTCCCTCTGCTACGATTTTGAGTTCCCTTTGCGCTAGGGATAACAGATTCGTAACTGTTAAGGGAATTTCCCTTTATAGTGTCACGTATAACGTGATTTCCCTTGTAAAGTTATCATAACTTATTTCAAAGTTAGACACAAGTGTGTCCATGGAGATTGTTCTCCCTACCTCGTGCAGTTTTGGGTTGCGTATAGCCCAACTACCCGGATGAAACAAGTCAAGAAGCTCGTTGATAGTCCACATAGTTTCTACCTCCGTTTTCCGTTTCCGTTTCCGGGAATCCGTGGAGCCTAGCACGAATTTCCCTTACATAGTCACATCCTCTAGGTGGACGGCGTTTCTCCCCGCTACGATTTTAACTATTTCCTTTCCCTTTGGCAGTCTCGTAACTGCACACAATGATTTCCCTTTGCTCTGCGTTTATACAGGCTTGCACTGTTCCCTTTCGGAAGCCGCATTACAGGGAGGGAATCCGAAGATTCCCCCAGTTTTAATATCGTACCATAATTACAACAGCGAACCCTTGCTGTTCAATCTTTCGAACATCCGCAAGGTTGATGACAGTGCCTTCGCCCTGTGTGAGGTCTTCGCCGTTGCATAGCACCTTTACCAGTGCCATAGTATCACCTCGTTTCCCTTTTGGTCTGGTTTGCAGTCCCACAGCGTAGCAACCGCCCTCACTTTAGGGCTAACCGCTGCACAACCGCCAGTAACGACAACTCCGCAATATTAACCTACCGCTACCCTCCTACGAATAGCACTCACCCCTACCACCATCCTCGGTAATATTGCGGTTTGCTCGTTGTGTGACTGAACACACAATGGCAAGCCCCACCCCGAAGGTGAGACTTGCTTTCTATGCTCAGTCCAGCATTACTTGATTTCAGCAATCTTGCCCATAATCTCATTGTACTGCTTCTTGAGTTTCTTCTGAGTTTCCTTTGCCTTCTCGATACGAGCCTCTGTGCCCTTGATGTCTGCTTCGATGTCAACAACTCTCTGCATATATCCAGTAATAACTGGGTATGCTTCGAAAAGATTCGGTTCAATCACAAATTTTATGTGATGGCTGATTCCTGACATACTCCTTCCGGCTCATATCCATGATCTTCAAGAAGAAGTATTCATCATCAGGATAGCCATATCCGTGACGACGGAGGGT